>Ga0209323_10000138_pt1 | contig 43097 bp, 37 predicted proteins | sample Rifsed19ft2_FD_184014 | JGI IMG/M metagenome (GOLD analysis project Ga0209323, IMG submission 184014) | Soil microbial communities from Rifle, Colorado, USA - sediment 19ft 2 (version 2) | ecosystem: Environmental > Terrestrial > Deep subsurface > Rock core/Sediment | place: Rifle, Colorado...
TCTCGGCGCTTGAAGTATCAATCGTTCGAGTATTTGAACAATTTGTCCCGCCAGCTTCTGTGCCAAAAGAAACCTGACACAAACCTTGGTCAGTATTAGTTGAGCCGACAGTGATATAAACCCGGTCTGCGCTTAAGGTGTAGGTATTGCCAGTAGCGGTATAAATCCTAATTCTGGCTTCATTAGCAGAAATATAATCTGCAAGTGTGACATTATTTTTAGCAAAATAATAACTTGTTTCAGTAGTATTGGCAAGCAGGGTGGTGTTTAAATTTTCCCAGCTTAAACCGGTAAAATTATAAATTTGAAGCTGATAAGTTAGGGCCGCGTTTGAAACTGAGCCTTGAAAATCAACAAAGATAGTATTAGCGCTAGGGTATGTTTGGATTCCGGTGTATGAAAGATAAAAATCCAAAGGCGTTCCGGCTTGATTTGCGGCAACCATTCTTTGGTCATCGGCATAATTAGTCCAGGTATAATCATTGGTAATTGCCCCTGTCCAGCCATTTAATTTAGTTAAAGAGTTTGTGTAATAAACCGGATCAATGCCAACTTCAACTTGCAGCCGGTCCCAATAATGAATTCTGCCGCCAGTTACGGCCGAATAAACTCGAATAGAGACTCTCTTATTGGCATCTCCGGTCACAAAACGAGACAAGGGCGTATTAACCGGATTTCCGCCTGATTGCCAAAAACCATTATAGATTTCAAAAGTATAAGTTGAGTCACTGGTATTAGTAAAAGCAGTGCCGCGCCAATTTAAAGTCCGCCAAACAAAATCAGTGTTATCATAAATCTCAACCGTATAATTTCCGGCGGCATCACTGGCGTAACCTTCATAAGTGATAAACATTTTGTTAGCGCCCTGAAGCTGAACCCCATCAATATAGGTCCGTTTATCTAAACCTGCGGCAGGATCATATTTTGTCAGCCAGCGGACATCATCGCTAGACATTAATGCCCGATATGAAGGCGTGTTGGCAATTGCATCTTGGGTATTATATTCACTCCCGGTAATAACACTTCCCCCCGAAGGCGTCCATTGATAGCCGGCGACTGCTTTTTGGGGACTGTCGGGTTCAAGGCCAAATGAATTGAGAATAAAGGAAAAAATAATGAGAATAATTGCAATTTTTGTCAGTCCACGGATTTGCTCTTTTTCTCGTGTTCGGAAATAGACAAAAATGTATTTTTCCCAATAAATACTTATTATTTTATACAATTTTGAAAGATTATTTAGACAAATTAAGATAATTTTCCAAAATAATTTAGAATATTTTATAATTAGAACTCTTGTTTTTGGATACCAAAAAACAAAAATACCTAAAAATGCCAAAATTATCAAGATAAAACTTGGTTGAATCTCAAAGGGCATTATAACCCCTCCCTCTCTTTTTAATTCATGAAATAATTGGAATTCAGCAGATAAATTCTACATTATAAACTCAGCCTTTATAACTTGGCGTAAATACCGTAAGCAGCCAAGGCAATACCAATCAGCAACCATTGAGTTGAAGCTAACCATAAATCATAATTTAGTGAACCAATGAAAGCTAAAATGATGGCTAATCCAGACAAAACAACCAAAACTCCCGCAATTTGTTTCTTTTTCATCTACCTCCTTATATAATTATTAATTTAAGCTAATAATGCGGCGATAACGCCAATTAAGAAAATTCCATCAAAAACACCGGCGCCACCAATGGAAAGGACATAGCCGCCCATTTTGCTAATTTTATTTAAGTTTAGCAAATCTGCACCCACCAAGGTTCCGATCACTCCAGAGATATAGGCCACGGCGGCCGGATTTTGATTATGGGCGAGCAACATCGCTAAAACCGCTGCCACAATCGGCGGGATAAACGCGGGCATGGCGATCCCAATTCCTGGAACTGGCCTGGCTAAAAATTTGGTTAAAATCGTAATAATAGTGGTGGCAATTATGACTGGCACAATTGGGGCAAATTTGAATAAATAAATTGAAATTAAAATCGGGACAATGGCGCCGCCGACATTTATGGCAATGATTTGCTCTCTCATTCGTGGTGGATAATAAAAAAACATTGACATTAAGGGTGGTAATTCATCTTTTTGGGTAATTTTTCGTTTTGAAATCGGAATATTAATTAAACCGCCCAGTAATGAAAGGATAAAAACGGCAAAAATAAGATTGGCGGGAATTCCCAATTTGACAAAAGCTAATTCAGAAATATGATAATTTAACACCAAAAAAAGGAACGGGATAGCGAGGATTAATAGCAGGATAAATGATAATGGAAACACAATGACCTCAAATTTATATTTTTTTGGTTAACCACAAAATGGCGGCGGCGCAAATTGATATAACCGCGCAGGTAATAACCGGAAAATAAAAGGTAAAATTTTCACGAGTATAAAAGGTATCTCCTGGAAAATGAGGTAGCCACTGAAAAATGGAGAATAAAAAACCCAAAACAGCAAAGATTACAGCACTGACAATGATGATCCTAATAATAACAATCATTAATACCTTTATACTTCGAATCAATTATTAGTCCCTATACCTATTATAATATATAATTTAATAAAGTTTGCAAGCATAGTTTTCAACAATATTTAAGCACGCCTTGGATTACGCCTTGAATTCTGAGTTCATCGGGGAAAACTACAATTGGCTCAAAATTTTCATTGATTGGCTGTAAAACAATATGGTCTTCGCGGGGTAAATACTTTTTGACGGTCGTTTCCGCACCTAAAAGAGCGACAATGGTTTGACCTGGCTCAGCGGTATATTGTTTTTTAACAATCACAATATCGCCATCATCAATTTTTGGGCTCATTGAATTGCCTCGTACTTTGAGCAGAAAAACATCGTTTGAGGGGGCTTTAAAAAATCTCGTGGAAATCGAAATCCAATCTAAAATATTTTCTTCAGAAAAAATCGCTTCCCCACCAGCAGTCCAACCAACCAAGGGCACTCGCACTAAATCTCGAAAAGGATTTTTGGGATCATTTTTGGTGAGAATAATATTTCTTTTCGCTTCGCCAGTTCTTTTGATCAGACCTGATTTTTCCAATTGCTCAATGTGATGAGAAATGGTTCTGGGCGATTTGGCGCCAATTTCCATCATTAATTCTCGGATGGTCGGCGCTTCACCATACTCTTCGAGGGCCAAACGAATTAGTTCTAAAATTTTCTTTTGATTTTTAGTAATGGTTTTGGGCATTTTAAACCTCCTTTGCCCTCTTTTGACGGAGAAATCATAATTTCTAATATCTAATTTCTAAACAAATTTTAAATTCTAATTTTTCAAATTCTAAACTCGTTTATGATTTGCGATTTTGTGATTTAGAAATTGTTTCGGATTTAGTGCTTCGGATTTGATTTACTTTGATAATTCTATGGGCGAGTTTAAGAAGGAGGGGCAACCTTAAACTCGCCGACTAAATTATCAAAATTAAAAGTTATACACAATGTTATACATCTATTTTTAGTATAATCCTATGACAAATCTTGTCAAGAATTGACTTTTTTGAACAATCATTGTTTTAAATTATAATAATTTGACAAATCTGTTATAATATAGTTGAAAGGAATTATTTTGAACTATTTTGGAATTGTTAAAAAAGCATTTCTAATTACTACCAAAAACAAATTTTTGTGGATCTTGGGAATTTTGGCGGCTTTGACTCAATCTGGCTCGAATTTTAATTTCGGTAATTTTAGCTCTGCAGATTATAATGAATTTAAAAAAATCTGGGAAAACAATGGCAATACCGCGCCCACATATCCCACTACCACGGCGCAAAACATAAAAGAGCGTGTTTTAGGCAATAAAATTAGCCTAAATAATACTGATACCTTAACAGGGATCAGCAATTGGCTTGAAGCGCATTGGTTAACGATTATTATTATTTTGGCAATAATTATTTTAATTACGATCGCGGTTATAGTCATTTCGCGCGTGGCTCAGGCTGGTTTGGTTTGGGGCGTAAAAGAAATAGAGCACGACCACAAAAGTGATTTTGCGAGTTGCATAAAAAAAGGTTACCATGTTTTTTGGCAAGTAATATTTTTAGATTTATTTTTAGCTTTAATGGGGCTGGCTTTAATTTTTTTGGTAGGTTTACCGGTAATTTTCTCGTTTATAGTAAATATTTATGCGATTGGTATTATTTGGATGGTAATTGTCATTTTGCCAATGATTTTAGCGATGATTATTTTGGATATTATTCGACAATACGGCCTACGAATGATCGTGATTGATAAAATATCAGCTTCCGAGGCGCTTGGTAAAGCTTTTGGAGCAATTCGGGTTAAACTAAAAGAAACTAGCCTAATTTGGCTAATTTCTGTTATCTTGGGCTTAATTGTGGGGATAATAATTGGAATTTGCTTTTTGATAATTGGCGGATTATTTGCCGGGATTGGGGTGGCGTTATATTTTATTTTTGGCACTACCGCAACTATCATCTACGCAATTTGTGCTTTTGTGCTCTTACTGTTAGTGATGGCCGTGATTTCAGGTCCTACAAATGCTTTTATTTCTTCGTATTGGACGCTCGCCTATTTAGAACTTAATAAAACGTGTTAAGTTTGCCACTTGAGTTGTTGCTGATATGATTCGTGGGGTTTAAATTTTCTCACCATCGTTCGCCAATTTCCCCCCATTATAATCATTTTTAATGGGTCAGCAGTGCCCATTTTTTGATTTGCTAATTCTGATAAATAACCAATTTCTTGCGGATTATAACCCATTAAAATCGTGCCCATCACATCAGCGGCCATGGCATCAAGACTTGCTATGGCGGTTTTAAATTCAACTTTTTCGCCCTCAACTGGCCCATTCCCCTCCATTCCCCAAAAACCATCTAAAACAGATAGGCTTGGCCAAACTTTTTTGGCAATTTTAGCGATTGATAAATTAATCGCTTTGGGACCGGCATGCAATTTAGACCGATCTTTTCGCCTAATCGCACCAACCGCGACATTTTTAATTCCCAAAGTGACAATCACCGAATCGTGTGTTTTCATCGGGCATACAGAAATAATAAAATCTGATTTTGCTAAGGTTTTAGCCAAACCAATTTCTGATTTTGGCGATAATCTGCCATCATAAATTTTAAAATCGACAAAATCATCATCATTTAAATCGCGGAGTTCCACATTGTATTTGTCGGCTAAATCTTCATAATCATATTCAAAATAGGCTCGATCGGTTTCTCCCACGGTAGTACTTTCCGCAATTATGATTTTTTTAGAATAAAACTGGCGTAAAAACATTAAAACAGCTTCCACGGCTTCCGCTTGTGTGTTAGCTAAATTATGTTTAATAAAACCTAAATTAGGCTTTATGACAACTCGTCTTTTGCGAGCGATTTTTTCGCGCAAATCATCAGCCAAAGGCTTTAAGGCCGCCAGAATATTGTCCTGACGATTTGAGCCTCTTGAAATGCCGACTTTTGAGGACAATTTCCCTCCAGAATATTATTTTTTTAGTTCTAATTTACGCTTGAGACGATCTAAAATCTCTTCTTGTTCGACAATTTCTTGAACACCTTCGCGCATGTCGCGAATAATGGCGGTGCCATCCATCACTTCACGCTGACCAATAATGACAGTAATAGGCACTTCAAGTTGATCCGCGACTCTGAGCTGAGATTTGAGAGTATTTTTTGACAAAGCGGCACGAGCGATTATATTTTCATGCTGTAAAATTTCCAAAATTGCGATCGCTTTTTTCTTGGCTTTTTCGCCTAATTGAGCAATAAAAATTTGGGGCTTTTCGGCTTCTTCGAGCTTAATATGGCGTTCTTTTAATAATTCAATGATTCTTTCGACACCAAAAGCCACCCCAATCGCAGGAGTGGGTCTTTCGCCATAGATTTGGATTAAATCGTCATATCTTCCCCCACCAGCCAAGGAATTTTGTCGCTTATTGTCTGATTTCATCACCATTTCAAAAACTGTCCGAGCATAATAATCCAAACCTCGAACTAAGGTCGGTTCCAAATCATAAGGGATTTCAGATTCATCTAAAAATTCTAAAACTTGTTTAAAATGATCTTTGCAGGCTTCACAAAGATGGTCAATAATCGGTGGGGTAGTTTTGCCAATTTTTTGGCAGGTTTCATTTTTACAGTCTAAAATTCGAAAAGGATTTTGTTCAAGCCGAGACTTGCAATCTTCGCAGAGAGCGGCTTTTTTCTTGCTGAAAAAATCTTTTAAATAATCTTTCAAATTCGGCCGACAAGTACTGCAACCAATACTATTGATTAAAATGACCACTTCTTCTAAGCGTAAAGCTTTTGCCAATGAGTGCATTAAAGAAATCATGCGCGCATCAGTAGCTGGATCGGCCGCACCAATTTGTTCAAAACCAAATTGATAAAATTGCCTGAGTCGCCCTTTTTGAGGCCGATTGTACCTAAAAACCGGTCCAAAATAATATAATTGAACAGGCTGTGGTAAGTTTTTCATGCCATGCTCAATAAAAGCCCTAATTACTCCTGGTGTATATTCAGGTCGCAAAATTAAACGTTCTTTTTCGGCTTTATCTTCGTTTTCATCTTTAATCAACCTTTTGACTTCATACATTTCTTTTTGAACAATCTCTGAGCCTTCGCCAGTGCCTTTTTTGTATAACGATTCATATTCAAATAACGGCGTCTCAATTTTTTCATAGCCATTAATCTCTGCTTGCTTGTCTAGAGTTCGCTCAATAAATTGATAGTACTTTTGATCATCAGGAAGAATGTCTTTGCAGCCTCTGGGGGCTTGAAAGAGCATAATGCCTCGCTTTCCTAATTAATTAAAATAAATAAAATTTAATTCATTTAGCCTTATTTTAAACGTTTTTTTATCTGAAATCAAGTCTAAAATTTTTAAATTAGGCCTTTGTTCTTAAGATAAGTTCGAATTTTTGAGCGAGCTTGCGTAGTTTTAACTAATTTTAACCAATCTGGCCTCGGAGTTGAATTTTTAGCGGTGATTATTTCAATCATATCACCATTTTTTAATTTGTAATCCAGAGAAGCCATTTTCCCATTGACTTTTGCACCCCGACAAGTACCACCAATTTCCGTGTGCACAGAATAGGCAAAATCGATCGGGGTGGCGCTTTGGGGCAAATTTCTGACATCGCCTTCAGGAGTAAAGACAAAAATTCGATCTGAGAAAAAATCCATTTTTAAGACTTTTTTGAATTCTTGGGGATTATTTAATTTTTCCTGCCAGCGCGCCAAATCAGCAATCCAAGCAATTTCTTTTTTCGGCGCAAAAATCCCCCTTTTTTCAATTTCGTTTTTTTCGCCAGTATTATTGGTATAATGCCAATGCGCGGCGACGCCTTTTTCAGCATGATCGTGCATATTAATGGTTCTAATTTGAATTTCACAAATTCGGCCCTTGAGCGCAAAAACCGTCGTATGCAAACTTTGGTAACCGTTGGGCTTTGGCATGGCAATGTAATCTTTAATATAGCCTGGCAAGGGTTTGAAAAATTGATGAATCTCGCCTAAAATTTCGTAACAATCAGAAACAGTTTTACAGATTATCCGAATCGCGATGAGATCATAAATTTTAGACATATTTTGGTTATGTTTTTTAAGTTTTTTAAAAAGGCTATACAGGTGTTTTGCCCGCCCATTTATATTGGTAAATTTAATGCCTCGTTTTTTGAGTTCTGATTTTATTTTAGAAATGACGAGATCGACATATATTTCATTTTCTAGCCTTCTGACACCGACTAAACTTTTAACAGTTTTATAATCTTCAGGATATACATAAGGAAAGGCTAAATCTTCGAGTTCGCCCTTAATTTCACCAATTCCGAGTCGATGGGCGATTGGCGCGTATATTTCTAAAGTTTCCCTGGCGATTCTGGTGGCTTTTGAAGCTGGCAAGGCATACAAAGTTCGCATATTATGGAGCCTATCTGCCAATTTGATAAAAATGACACGTAAATCTTCGGACATGGCGATAAACATTTTGCGTAAGTTTTCAAGTTGACTTTTTTCACGCGGATTTAAATTATTTTCGACATAATCTGATTTTAACCTTACTTTTGAAACCCGGGTCACGCCAGCCACTAAAACCGCCACATCTTTGCCAAATTCTTTTTCAATCTGCGTTAAATTTATTCCAGCATCTTCAACAGTATCATGTAATAATCCAGCCTCGATTGTGGGAGCATCCAAACCAAGCTCGGCTAAGGTTTTTGCCAGCTGTAAAGGATGTTGGATATAATCTTCCCCACTTTTTCGTTTTTGCCCAAAATGCGCGTGGTCACTAAATAAATAAGCTTTTTTAATTAATTCTAAATCTGTCTTGCTTTGGTATTTGGCACAAATTTTGAGAACTTCATCAATTTTAATATTCATTTGCTAAATTATCTCACGTTTTAAATTATTTGGCAAGATTTCAATTTGACAAATAAACAAAAAATGGGTATATTATTAACATTCTGATATTCTTGTGGAGGTGGATCTAATCCCAAACTCAAAGAGAAGAAAAAAAGTTCACCGGATTAAGGCTAAGCGTCACCGCACAAAGCTTTGTGCAAATTGCACGTCTTTTAACCAGCGTATGCATTATTGCTGGCGTCAACAGATACGGGTCAGAGATTCAAATAAATGTTCATCTTGGAACCCTCGGCCATTTTTTCGACATTGACAAAAATTTGGAAATTGGTATAATAAGAACATCCGTGCGAACTCCAGAAGAGGTGACAGCTCTTGCCGAAAAAGCCAGTCGTTCCAAGCACCACTTCGTCGGAGGCGTCAGACAACAGACAGCTACATCGGGATCGGGTGAAACGGTGCGGTTTCTGCACTCATGCCCACCACCAAATTCAATTTCAATCAGTCTGGACTGGCGAATCCACAGATCAAATGGCGATTGATACAGATGAATTGTCTTGTTCATTTCGTAAGCGATCCTTCCGACCCGATTCGCTTGCATGTAATAAGTGGCAAATGCAGCCTTTAGAACCCACCCAACCGAAATCAACCAAAAATAACGGCCGAAATGGTCATTTAAAACATCATCCCACAAAACCTGATTGCTGTCGCCGACCCCCATCGCGTTTGCAGACGAGACGACATTAATCTATTATTTTTTTACTTTTCCCTTTAGGGCCAACTTTTCATAACCATCATCCTTAGAGGGATTTTTTTTAGATATACGATTTTATTTATTTGAAAACGATTTTATCTCCACGAAGATCCACTAATACTTTTTGGCCAGATTTTATCTCTCCAGCTAAGATCGCTTCAGCTAATGGTTCTTCAACTAAATCAGAAATGGCTCGTCGAATTGGTCGAGCGCCATTTTCGGGATCAAAACCAATTTTGGCAATTTTTTCCCTAACTTTTGGCGAAAATTTCAGTAAAATTTCTTGTCCTTTTTGCAGTCTTTCGATTAATTCCGAGAGTCTTAAATCAACAATTTCGGCAATTTCTTTTTCGCCCAAAGGTTTAAAAACCACGACCCTGTCAACACGATTTAGAAATTCGGGTCGAAATTGCTGTTTTAAATCGCGTAGAACCTTGTCTTTCATTTGTTCATAACTTTTGAGAAAATCCTGTTTGCGATTATCCTGGGCTCGAAAACCAACCACGGCTTGAGTCGTTAATTCACGCATGCCAATATTTGAGGTCATAATAATAATTGTATTTCTAAAATTTACCCTCCTGCCTCGAGCATCCGTCAAATAGCCATCTTCTAAAACTTGAAGTAGAATATTCTGCACATCGGGATGGGCTTTTTCGATTTCATCAAAAAGAACGACTGAATACGGTCGGCGACGTATCGATTCGGTTAATTTGCCAGCTTCTTCATAGCCAACATAACCTGGAGGTGCGCCCACTAATCTGGAAATATTGTGTTTTTCCATAAATTCAGACATATCAATCTTAATCAATGCTTCGGACGATTCAAAAATTTCTTCAGCCAAAACTTTGGCTAATTCAGTTTTACCAACACCGGTTGGACCCAAAAAGATAAATGAGCCTAAAGGTCTGGTTTCGGCAGTGACACCTGTGCGCGATCTCTTAATGCTTTGGCTAATTGTATCTATGGCTTCATCTTGCCCCTTGATTCTCTTTTTGAGAATTTGCTCGAGATTTTTAAATTTGGCAATTTCTTCTTTAACTAAAGATGAAACTGGAATTTTGGTCCATTCAGAAACAACTTTGGCAATATTGGTTCTGTTAATTATAATCGGATGAATATCTGAAGTTTTTGAGCCTGATTGTAAGATTTTTTGTCGAATCTGGCGCTGTTTAATCTTAATTTGAGCGGCTTTTTTGAAATTTTCGCGAGCTACTAATTGATCTTTTTCCTTTTCTAATTCATTATACTGTTTTTTAAGATTAATCAATTCGGGATTTCGAGGTGAAGCATATAACGAAGCGTCAGAGGCGGCTTCGTCAATTAAATCCACCGCTTTGTCAGGCAAAAATCGATCAGAAATATAACGCACAGATAGCTCAACCGCAGCCTCAATTGCTTCATCACTAATATTAACATGGTGAAATTCTTCGTATTTTTTTTTAATCCCCTGGAGAATTTGCAGGGTTTCTTCAGGGGTTGGTTCATCCACCTTCACCATCTGCAAGCGTCGCTCGAGGGCTGGATCTTTTTCGATGTATTTTCGATAATCATCAAGAGTCGTGGCACCAACCAAGCGTAAATCGCCTCGGGCTAAGGCTGGTTTTAGAATATTTGCCGCATCCATGGCGCCTTCTGCTGATCCCGCACCCACAATGGTGTGAAGTTCGTCAATAAAAAGGATGATATCTTTAGCCTGCATTATTTCTTTGGTAACCTTTTTGATTCTTTCTTCGAATTCACCTCGATATTTAGTACCAGCTAATAACAAGGCTAAATCTAAAACCAAAATTCTCTTTCCGGCAATATTTTTAGGAATGTCACCGGCAATTATTTTTTGGGCTAATCCCTCGACAATCGCGGTTTTACCCACTCCTGGTTCGCCAACCAAGACTGGATTATTTTTATTGCGACGGTTTAAAATCCGCAAAACTCTCTGAATTTCCGGACCACGCCCCACAATTGGATCTAAAACGCCTTCTGAAGCTTTTTGTGTTAAATCTAAAGTATAATTTGCCAAAACCGAACTTGAGCTTTTTTTAGGTCGGATCGCTTGAAGAGCTTGGCCAAAAAATGGTTCATCAAATATTTCCCCTAATTTGCCAAATTCACCAAATCCAGAGACTGGTTCCTCATCTGTTTCTTCGGAATTTGAGGCAGATTCTGCCGCTTTTTCGGACCCAGTCAACATCGACAGTAATTGCTCTTTTAATAATTGCGAGTCAATGCCTAAATCTTCTAAAATTTTATATCCGGCAAAACCAGGTTCAGACAAAATTGCTAAAAAAAGATGATCCGGCTCAACCATGGACGAACCTAAATCCTTTGCCCAAACCAAGGCTTTTTCAACTAATTTTTTCGTTTCATTGCTGACGCCAATCGGAAAAACATCAAAACTACTCAATCTTGAAATTGAAATTGCTAAATGAATCCGATCAATATTAATACCGTTATTTCGCAATACTTCAGCAGAAGCGGTATTAGAACTTGAAGCGATTGATAATAAAATATGGTTAGAACCAGTCTGAGTGTTCATGTCAGTAGCAATATTTTCAGCAACTTTAATAATCTTTTTAGCTTCTGCCGAAAATCGATTAAATTCGTTCATATTACCTCCTTAACATATTTTCTAATTTGTAAAATTAATTATAATATAAGCCGATCAACTGAAAAATAGCTGATAAAATAATAAAGTATATTATCCCTTTTTGCCAGTTTTTTTGACAGTTTTGGATTTGGCACTGGCTTTTTTGATTTTGGTAGCCTTTTTAGGGACTTTAGCGCTTTTAATTTTTGAAACTTCCCTTTTGGGTGTTTTAATATCTTTGAGATCTTTAGGATTCAAATTGGTCTCAGCTTCGCTTGCTGGGTTGGCTTCGGTGGGTTTTTGGATTTTCTTGGCTTCAACAACTTCGGCTTTTTGAATATTGACTTCCCAACCAGTTAATTTTGAAGCTAATCTAACGTTTTGGCCTTCTCGACCAATGGCTAAACTAAGTTGATCTTCAGCCACATTGACGGTGGCAACTTGATTTTTTTTATCTAACTTAAGGCTTTTAATTTTGGCAGGAGAAAGCGCATTTTCAATATATTTTTCAATTTTATCGTCCCAAAGAATGATATCAATTTTTTCTTCACCAATTTCGGCTAAAACCGCTTGAATTCTGGTGCCTCGCTGACCAACACACGAACCAACCGGATCCACCCCTTCCTGATTTGCCGAAACTGCCACTTTAGATCTCTTCCCCGCTTCTCTGGCAATGGCTTTAATTTCCACCGCTTCAGAATTAATTTCCGGGACTTCTAATTCAAATAGACGATGAATCATTTCTGGATGGGTTCGGGACAAAAGAATTTGCGGATTTTTTGAGGTTTCTTCAACCGCCGCAATATAGACTTTTAATCTTTGTCCTAAATAATATCTTTCATCAGCAATTTGATCTTTGGGAAAAAGGATTCCATTGGCTCGGCCTAAATTAATAATGATATTCCGACCTTCAATTTGCTGAACCACGCCAGTGAGCAATTCGCCTTCTTTATCTTTGAATTCATTAAACAAGACGTTTCGTTCAGCTTCGCGGATTTTTTGAATTACAACTTGTTTGGCGGTTTGAGCAGCAATGCGGCCATAACTAACTGGGGCCTCTTTGTCAATTTGAATGGTGTCGTCGACTTTGGGCTTTTTCTTATATTTTTTAGCTTCATCAACGGTGATTTCACGATCCGGATTTTCAACTTCTTCTACTACTTCTAAAACCTGGAAAATTCGCACTTTTCCAGATTCTGGATCAAATTCGGCCTCAATCTTATTGCCGGGTTTGGCAAAATCTTTTCTGTATGCGGAAGCGATCGCCGAAGCGACGGTTTCATAAACTTGTTCTGGTTGAATGCCTTTTTCGTCACAAATTTGCCGAACGGCGGCTACAAACTCTGGATCCACATTGCTCCTTCGGAGTCAAATTCTAATTTCTAATCTCTAAACAAATTTCAATGACCCAAATTATATCTGCTAAATAGTTTAGAAAATTGGGAAATTAGAATTTTGAATTTGTTTAGGATTTCGGATTTAGTATTTAGAATTTCCTTACATATATTATATCAAATATTATTAATTTCAGCAAAGGATTTTGGTAAAAAATGAGGTGGCCAAAAGCCACCAGATCATTTTTATTATAAGCCCGGTTAATTTTTTTGTCAAGTGATTTTTGACCAGAAAACTAAGAACGGGAATTTTATAACCGCGTTATAAATCCGACCAATTCTTTTAGGTTCATGAATTAGTCGCCACAACCACTCTAAACCAAGTTTTTGTAGCCAAACCGGGGCTCTTTTTTGCGTTTCGGCAATAAAATCAAATGTCCCACCGACACCAATGGCGACTTTGAAATTTAAATTAGGTAAATTTTTAGCGATAAATTTTTCTTGTTTGGGCGCACCAAAAGCGACTAATAAAATATCTGGTTTGACTTTATTAATGTTGGCGAGCACCTGTTTCTCGGTGTATCTTGGCATGCCTTCGGAAATAGCAACAATTTTCAAATTATGATATAAATATTTTAATCTAACAGCTGTTTTTTGGGCCACGCCAGTTTTGGCGCCCAAAAGATATATTGACCAATTATTTTTTTCAGCAATTTTTGCCAATTCCCAAGTTAAATCAACTCCAGTCACCCGTTCTTTGAAAGCATTTTTTGCACCATATAAAAATTTTGAAGCGAATAGTAAGCCGGTTCCATCTGGAACTGCCAATGAAGCCGAATTCAAGATTTTCTTGAATTCTAAATCTTTTTGCGCGGCAATAATAAATTCTGCATTTATGGTGGCGATTTGATGTTTTTGCCCACTTTTGATAAAACTCTCAATTTTCTCAAGAGCTTGATTAAAACTAAGATTATGAACTCTAACTCCTAAAATATCCATATGATTAATTTTTCAGCCATTGCTCTAATTTATTTTTAGAGCCAATTAAATCCTTTTCGGTGCTTTTTATTGAATTTGGCAAAACTTCTAAAATAAAAATTTGATTATTATTTAATTTAATTTTTTGGAAAAATTTGTTAAAATTAATTTTTCCTTCGCCAATTGGTAAGTGCCCTCTAATTTCAGGATCAAAATCACAGACATGAAATATCTCAACATATTTTTTAATGCCTTGGTACCAGTGAATTACTGTGTTTATTTTTTGGTCAACTTCAAAAGCATGATCAACATCAAAACAAAAATTTGTTTTAATTATATTATGTAATTTTAAACTCTCCTTTAAATTAAAATTATAATAATTAGGGCTTGGCATTACTTCAATTAGTAAGGGAATTTCTTGATGATATTTCTTAATGTTTTCAATAAATTGATTAAATCCTTCTTTTCTGTTCCTCGCAAATTTAATTCCTTCCGGATAACGCGAATTTCCTTTAGGAATTTGGGATAAATCCGGATGAACGATAATATATTTTGCGTTTAATTCTTGAGCGATTTTAATAGATTTTTTAAACCACTTAATTGCTCTTTCTTTATACGGAGAAAGAGTTGCACATAAAGCCATGGGGTTGTCAGGTGTATAAGCATGAGGAACATGAATACCAAAATTTATCTTTTGTTTTTTTAAATTTTTATAAAATTCAATATCTTTAATATCGGTAGTGGTGATTTCAAAAAAATTAATACCCCAACTAATTCCTTTTTTAATTAAGGATTTAACATCCCCAAAACCATATTTTGACCCAACCTTTAAACCAATTTGATATTTCATAAGATATATTTTTCCAAATCACGAGCAAGATGGATTTCACCTTTAAAAACTTTGGCAACCTCTTTTTTAATCTCGGCAAGCTCATCTAAATCATATAAATGGGATAAAATTAATTTTTTCGCACCAGATAAATTAGCAATTTCGGCCGCAAATTGGGGATTTAAATGTGATTGAGGAAACTCATTACTAATTAACGCCGAACAATCAAACAATAAGTTTTCGGCATTTTGGGATAATTTGATCAATTCTGGACAAAATGCGCTGTCACCTGAATAAACAAAAGAAGTATTGGACTCGGTAAATTTAACCGAAATTGATTTCCAGTAAGGGACATGGCGCGTAATAACTGATTCTAATTGCCAATTTTTAAATTTTAGTCGGCTATTTTTAAGCTCGCGAATTTCAATTTTAAAACTTTCTTTTTCGGGGAACATCATTTCTTTTAATTGATGATATGTTTTTTTAAAGCCTGGTGGGCCAAAAATTATTAGAGGTTTTATTTTCTCTTTCCCACCATATGCTGATAAAGTTTTCAAATAAATATTAATAAGGATCGGCATTAAATCAGAAAGGTGATCAGCATGAGTATGAGAAATTAAAATATGGGTTAAATCAAAATAATCAATTTTGGCTTTGGCTAATTTTGTCAAAGTGCCGGGACCGGCATCGAGTAAAACTTTGTCATTGCCAATTTCTAAATAATAACCCGGAAAACCCCTTTTAAGGTTGTAAAGCGCGCCACCGGATCCCAAAATTGTTAATTTCATAAATCCTCCATAACTATTTTACTAAATACAAAATTTTACGAAAATACGAAAGTTTTTATTTCTTGTATTTATGTACTTTTTTGTAATTTTGTAGATGTCTGTGTCAAAATCAAGCCGACCAAAAACCAAAAGGTTAAAGCGGTGGAAATATCAGACCAAGTGTGTAAAAACATCGCGTGCAAAGAAAGAACGATAAATCCTGAAAATACCGCCAGACTAAGATCGTGGCCAAATTTTCCAGTTAAAAATTTTAAGGTTTGCCATAAATTTTTAAGAAAGTGGTAGATAACGAGCAAATAAATTATCAAACCCAAAATTCCCAATTCAACGCCAATTTGCAAATACCAATTTTCTGAAATTAAAGCCGTAGCACTCATGGAATGAAGTTGAGCTTGCCCAGCTTGTCCGATTCCCAAACCCCACGGTGTTTTAATAATAGTTTCAAAAGAGGCTTGAAGCCGGCTAAATCTTTCCAAATTTGAGCCTTGATGATTAATATATACATCGGCAAATTTAATACCAAAGGGTTGATATTGGATAAAAATCAACAATCCTATTAAAACTACAAAAATTGCAGACATGGTGATTAAAAATGTTTTGAGTGGGTAACGCTGTTTGATTTTTATTAAAATTAAAACCACCAAACCTGCGGCAAATGCCAACCATGCGGAACGGGAATAGGTGTAAAATAAAGAAAAAATTAACAGTAAACAGTAAACAGTTAACAGTAATTTTAATTTGTTACTTTTTGCAGAAATTAAATACACCAGGCTGATAAAAATTGGGATTAATAAATACGAGCCTAATTGATTTGGACCAGCTAAAAATGATTGCATGCGCACCACATTTGAGGCGCCAATGGTTTGATAAGCCGGCAAAGCGATCGCTTGTTGCCAATTTACTCCTGATGAATAACCGAAATGAGTCAGAAAATCGGCCGGCAGAAACCAGGCTTGCAACAATGCAAAAAGAGCCACAATCATGGCTGATGATAAAATTATTAGGACTGATTTTTGAATTTCAGGTTTTTTCCAAACATAGGAGCGAGCTAGGAAATAAATTAAAAACATCTCAAAATCAAATCGAAATCCCCAAAAAGCAGATTTGAGCGGAATCAAGAAAAAGATCATGGTGGAAATGCCGAGTAAAAACAATAAAGCAATAATTTTGTCGACAAATAAAATTTTAAAGGGTGGTTTTCGAGTCTTAACAATTTGCCATAAAATGCGCAAAATCAAACCGAACATAATAATTTCTTTCCAAGAAGCCAGAATTTGCGAACTGCGGCCAGTTAAATTTAATAATTCATTGAAAGTGGTGAATAAAAAAGCATGGAAGGGAATTAAAGCTAATAACAAATAAAACGCCCATTTGGGTTTTAGAAATGAAAAAATAATTAAGGCTAAGGCGAAAATTACTAAAATTATCATGATGATTGCTTCCGCCAACTGGCGGATATTATTTGTTTATTGTTTACTGATTTTACTTGATGCTATTCTATCATTTTTTAAGCCAAAAATAAAGCTGGAAACAAAAAAAGACCAAAAGGTCTAATAATTTTTAGATATCGGGGCGGCAAGCCAGTGGGGGTTTCGTGACCCAGAAGGGTCCCGTTGTGGACCGGCTGCCGCCCCGAATAGGACGAAAGAGACGAGGATTGCGGAGGAAGGGTGGAAAGGGAGGGGCGACCGAAGTCAGGTTGGTGAGGGGTTGTAAGTCGGATGAATCCGCTCCAATCCCGTTACCCGGCTTGGTCGCCCCCAGTGGGACGTTGTGCTGTCAGACCAGATGGGTTTGTTGAGCCCGATTAGGAGCTCTAAGATGGAACCACATCTGGTCGCCCAGCGGCAGTTTCGCGGCGGCAGGCCACACTTTCTTGTAACCACTACGGCCATGCCTGCTCGACGCGAAACTGTTTGGCGTTTCTTCTTTACCTTAGGTCCGGTTCGTGCAGAAACCGTTTTCTTATCACCCGAAGGTGAACCAGTTCTTCTGGTAGTTTAGCGCGAGAGCTGCACTATGCGCCGAGAAGAAGTTGCGACTAGTTGTGAAGGTACGAACCGAACCCAGTCTTCCTTGTGGCCGAAACCCTAGTGGCCTTGACGGGCCGTGTCCTGGACCAAACCCCAGTCATGAAACCTGTGGGTGTGATTCCGAGGATAGTTGGGTATCTAGCCGAAGACTGGTGGAGCTGCCGAGTTTTACGACGCCGGAAGCGATGCCGGACGACAGGAAACGCGACGGCGCTTTTATCAGCTGACGACCGGTATAACCCGTTGGCAGAACACCTCGAGGTTGCCGGGCTTGCCAACCGACTATCCTGACTATCCTACCTGAACTGAACATGCTCCCGGGGGTGGGGTCGGACTATCGTTTTCGGAAGCTCGAGAAGAACCGGTTCAAGGAGTTGATACTCCTTTCTGATGATGGATTACGTCTTGTGGGACGCATCGCCGGTCCGGTGCTGGGGTCAACCGCCGTCAGGCCCTGTGTGTTCCCTGTCTGTCTGAGCGACCTGGTACGACCATTGACACCATCTCCTTCTGCCATATGTAGTCAGACCCGACGAATGGGTCTGTTGGGACAGACGACCTCCGTCTGCACCCTGGCGGGTGTTGCCTGCGTTTTAGTTTATTTTGGGTTTATCTTTGTTTTTCTTTATTTTACTTATTATACCATATCAAAAATATTTGTCAATATCTCTACCTTAAAAAGATAAAATTTACAGGTAAAGAGCGAAGGCACCTCCTAAAAAAAGTGTCTCGCAGACTTGCCCAAGATAAGGCATTAAAAAAGTATAACAATTGGGGCAAGACAAGAGTCAAGCGACGGCTTGAGAGTAATTTTGATAATAAATTTGATTGACGGAGCGTCTTTTTGTGGAGAGTGCCGAGCGAAACATTTTAAAAATTATTCCAATTTTGTTGCACCAAATTTGCCGCTAAAAAAATCTAAAATTCCCCTACATAAATATTTTAAACCTAAAAATCGAGTTCGTTTTCCAAACAAATATTGGATTAACCCTAAACCAATTTCAAAAAATAAAATTCTAAAAAATATAAAAAGTAAAAAAGTTGGCCACCAATAAAATACCAAATTCTTTTTCGCAAATAATAAATTGTTGCGATAGAAATAATATTGCATTTTGGGGTTTGCGGCACCACCAGTGCTTTGGGAAATCTTGTGCCAAATCACCGCATCTGGAACATATAAAAATTTTACCCCAGCACGAAGAGCCCGAGCTTCCCAATCTGTTTCTTCCCAGTATAAAAAATATTTTTTATCCAAAAAACCCACTTTTTTAAATAACAAAGCGGAGATTAGCATCGCCGCCCCAGTGATAAAAGTAATTTCGCTTGGTTTTTTTAATTTCGCATTTGAAATTTTGGCACCCCGATTAAACATTTGCACAGACCCGAGAAACGGCATCATTCGTCCCCCCGCATACCATAAGCGGTTTTTATCCGGATACATGCGGATTTGTGGGGAAAAAACTTCGAATTGGGGTTTATTTTGGACATTTTTGATTAAAATATCCAAAAAACTCGGATTAACAATGGTGTCATTATTCAAGAGCATAACATAGTCGGCATTGTTTTTTAGTGCCCAACGAACGCCAACATTATTACCTTCGGCAAAACCTAAATTTTTAGAATTTTCAATGATTTTTACTTTAGCACCAAATCTTTGTCGAATTATTTTGGCTGAATCATCTTTGGAATTATTATCCACTAAAACCACTTTAAAATTCGGATAGCTAATTCGAAAAAGACTCTCTAAGCATTCGAGAGTGTCTTGTTGTGAATTATAATTAACTAAAATAATGGCTACTTTAGGATTAATCATGATTATGATTTTATCCATAAGACTGATTTTTTGTAGGCGTCTAAATTTTCAACCGCCATGCCTGTTCCCTTTGCCACCGCCAATAAAGGCTCTTCAGCAACATGGCACGGCACGCCGGTGACCTTGGTCATTAATGAATCAATATTTCGCAACATTGAACCGCCACCAGACATTATAATGCCTTTATCAATCACATCTGCGGCTAATTCCGGGGGGGTGTTTTGTAAAACATTTTTGACGGTGTTGATAATATCTTTTAACTCATTTTTAAGTGACTTTACCACATCATTGCTGGTAACGATAATTGTTTCGGGCAAGCCAGAGATTGAATTAGAACCAGAGATCTCCATTTTTAACTCTTTTTTCAAAGGTAAAACTGAACCGATTTTAATTTTAATGTTTTCGGCGGTTTGTTCGCCAACAATTAGATTATGTTTGCGACGGATATAATTGGCAAGAGCTTGATCCATTTTCCGGCCCCCGGTACGAACTGAGCTGGCCGCGACAATATCACCCAAAGCAATTACTGCTACTTCAGAGGTGCCACCGCCAATATCAATAATCATATTCCCCGACGGAGAAGAAATTGGCACTTCCGCACCAAGCGCGGCGGCAACCGGCTCTTTGATGATAAAAGCTGCTTTGGCACCAGCTTGCAAGGCCGCATCAATAACCGCCCTTTTTTCAGTGGAGGTAATACCAGCTGGGGCGGCAATCATCACTTCCGGACGAAATAACCTTAAACCGCCAGAAACGCGATTAATAAAATATCTCAACATCGCTTCGCAAATTCGATAATCGGCAATGACACCATCCCGCAAAGGATGCGAAGCAATAATACTTTCAGGCGTGCGTCCAATCATTTCTTTGGCTTCTTTGCCAATTGCTAAAACACGGTTATCATCAACCGATAATGCCACCACCGTTGGTTCATTACTCACAATCCCCTTTTTGGGCAAATACACTAAAGTATTGGTGGTCCCTAAATCAATGCCAATTCTTCGACCTAACATCTTCCTCCATTACGATATTTAAATTAAATCCGTGTTACCTAATTATATACTAATTTATATACCAACAAGTTTATTATTTGATTCTTTTGATATTGGCACCTAGGGCTTGCAGCCTAATTTCAACTGCTTCATAACCTCGATCAACCAAATCAATATTATCAATGATTGTTTCACCTTTGGCGGCTAAACCAGCAATAATTAAAGCGATGCCGGCGCGAATATCTGGACTGCCAATTTGTGCGCCATATAATTGGGTTGGTCCGGTAACTAAGGCGCGATGCGGATCGCACCAGACAATTTCGGCACCCATTTTTATTAGATTATCAGTGTATAATAACCTTCGCTCGTAAATCCAATCATGAATTAAACTCGTGCCTTTAGCTTGGGTGGATAGCACGCAAAACGGCGCTTGCAAATCAGTGGGAAAGCCTGGCCAGGGTCGAGTTTGAATCCGGGAAGCTTTAAGATTGGGGCTTTTTAAAATTTTTAGACTACGATTTTCAAGTTTATATTTGACGCCCATCATTTCTAATTTGGCTAAAATCGGATCTAAATCCGTGGCAACGACATCTTTGATAGTGATTTCGCCCTTGGTGGCAGCGGCGGCCGCGGCAAAAGTGCCAATGTCAAGAAAGTCGGGAATTAGGCGGTGTTTGGCGCCTTGTAATTTTTGAGCGCCAATAATTTCTAAATGATTAGTGCCAATGCCTGATATTAATGCGCCCATTTTGATCAAAAAATGCGCTAAATCTTGAACGTGCGGTTCGCAAGCTGCATCCTTGAGTACGGTTTTGCCAGGAGTAAGAGCGGCCGCCATTAAGACGTTTTCGGTGGCAGTCACAGATGGCTCATCTAAAAACATTTCAGTCGGATTTAATCCGCGAGGCGCTTGGGCATAATAATATGTTTGATCTTGTTTGGTAGTGGCGCCCATTTTTTCTAAAGCCCAAAAATGAGTTCCAACCGGCCTTTTGCCAATAATACAACCTCCCGGATGCTTCATTTGAATTTTTTTCATTCGGGCCAACATTGGCCCCATCAACAAAATTGAGGCTCTAAGTTTTGAGATTAATTCTGATTTTAATTGGGTAGTTTTAATTTTTTGAGCCTGAATCTGATACTTATGAGGGTTTATTTTTTTAACAATAGCGCCCAATTCTTGAATAATCTCCAGCATTACTTGAATATCCAAAATATCTGGGATATTATCAATTTCACAAATTTCATCAGTTAAAAGACAAGCAGCAATTATCGGTAATGCCGAATTTTTCGCACCGGTGGTGCTGATAGTACCGTGTAATGGCTTGCCACCGATAATTTTAAATTTTGCCATATTTATGCCTTTTATTATTTTATTTCGATTACCTTTAATTTTACCAAAATTTCACTCTTTTGCAAGCTCATTGCTTGAGTTTTTGAGGTTTTTTAGGTATAATTTAAGTAAATATTATGAAAAAACATCATAAAAAAATTATTGCCACCCTTAGTCTTTGGAGTTTGATCGGAGTGATTTTTTTGGCAGTTTCGATATTTTTGGTACTCTGGGCAGCTGGGTATAAATATAATTACTCGGCTCATAAATGGCAAAAATCCGGTTTAATTTATATAACCTGCCAACCGCGCGATGTCGAGATTTTGGTTTCGGGAAAATTAGCGGCAAGTCAATGCCCGGCTTCTTTGGGATTATTGCCGGGTGATTATGACTTGGAAATTCGCAAAACAAATTATCAAAGTTGGAAAAAGCACATCACGGTTGAGGTTGGTCGGGTGATTAAATTTGAAGACATTGTCCTTTTTTATGCCTCTCCGGAAAAAACCAATATCGCTTCAAATATTAAATCTTTCCAGGTTTCACCAGATTCAAATAAATTATTATATATAAATAAAACTTTAAATCAATACAATCTAAACACCAAAGACCTTAGAAGCATTAAAAAAATTCCCGAAAATCTTAAAATTAGCAGTTGGTCGGCAGATTCTGAAGTAGCCTTGCTGGCAGGCAATGGTAATTACTATCTTTATAATGCCAATGATAATATTCTGGCAGCGGTTGATTTTAAAATACCGGCTAAAATTAAACAAATTTATTGGCTACCTCAAGGTCATCAGACCTTTTTAATTTTAACTCAAGATAGCAAATTTTATAATATTAAAAATGGCAACTTAAAGCTAATTGCTGACAATATTCAAAAAATATTCCCTGAGAATAACGACCTTTATTATTTAACTTTAGCAAAAAATAAACTCCAGCTCAGAAGAGCTGATTTTGATTTGACAAATTCTAAAAATTTGGTGACTTTAACGGCTGGCGAATATAAACTTTTTGTGAAAAATTCAAATATTTTTATTTTAGATGAAAAAGGCAAATTATCAATAGTAATTAATAACTCGCTTAAAACGATTTCGAGCCAAGTCGAGGATTTTTCTTGTTCACAAGAATTACGCTTTTTTGGCTTGATTAAAAAATCAAAACTTTTATACAAAACCGATTTAGGTGAAATTTGGTACTATGATCCGGAAACCAAAAATAATGTCTTAATTTACCGTACCTCAAAAACCATTTCGAAAATTGAATGGCTTGATAATTTTCCTTATATTATTTTTAATCTTGACCAAAAAATAAAAGTGATAGATTTATTCGGCAAAAACGAAATAACCTTAGCTCCGGGGGTAAATTTTGAGATAATCTCGCAAAATCAATTAATTTATTTAGATCTTGATAAAAAACTTAATTTGCTCAAATTTCGAAATTAGCTCGATGAATTTTAAGGAATTACCTGATCGGCTCGAACAATTAAACGATTTAAACTCGTGCCAATTGGCGTGCAAGTCATTAAGGTTAAAGTTGGTTCTTTGGTTGGCATCATGACTTCAACTTGAGATGGCTTAACTGTAAATTTCTCTTGGACGCGATAATAATAAGCTTTATTATTATAGGTAATGATCACCTCGTCGCCGAGATCTAATTTATTGATCATCGAAAAAATGGCGCTATAAGGACCTTGTTCCCACCAATAATTTGAAGAGTGGCCAGCGATAAAAATGTTGCCTTTATCGCCGGGTTTGGCGGTGCCTTGATAATGAGCCACGCCATTTTTTAAACTGGCAATAAAATCTTTTTCAGGCACATTCCAAACAATAGGAACGTTTATATTTATTTTATTTATCACAATCCGGTTATTTCCGAGTTTAAGTTCGGTGGTGGTTGGCTGTTTGGAATTATTAATATTTGGTAAGGTCGTAAGTTCTGTTTTTTGGGAATTATTTTGGTGAAATATTTTTCCCCAATAATAGCTAACATTAATTTTCACGGCTGGCCAATTTAAAAGTGTAAACATAATGGCAAAGATAATTAAAAAGAAAACCGCAAATTTGAGGACGTTTTTGAAAAGATTTTTTAAATTTTCTTGGGCTAAAAATGTAAATTTCATTGATTTTATCATAACTCAAATTCGGTAAAATGTCAAGTCTTTTTTTTGTGGCCAAATAAAAAATGCCGAGGGCGGGAATCGAACCCGCATGAGCTTGCGCTCACAGGTGTTTGAGACCTGCGCGTCTACCAATTCCGCCACCTCGGCATTCTTAGCTCAATTATACCCTAAAAATCGTTTTTTTTAAAGATTTAATTTGATTTTTTAGCTATTTTTTGGTAGTATTATAAATTGAACATCCTTTCTCGGAAAGGAGATAATGCATATGGTGGCGAATCTGCAGTATCTTTTTTCTGACATCGCATTTTTCTTCATCTGGTCAATATTAATCCCAATTCTCCTATTGATTGGGTATGTATTGTTGTTTTTTGCTCAAAGGCTCTTTAAGAATTTGTTTTGCTGGATCGAATCTGTTCTTCCAGAAGATGACGAAGCACAACAAAGATTTTTGATAATATTGTCCGATGCCAGCTCAGGGGTGACAAATGGGTTTTATCCATTTAATCCCTTTATTGAATTCTCAGATACTCGCCCGTGAATCAAACTTGCCTTATTTAATCCACAGTCACCAAACCAACCCAAAGGAGATGGAAAGATGAGCCATGAAGCCGTTATCGGATTGGTTAGTTTAATCCCGTTGCTGGCGATTATATCATTCTTGACTTTTACGTCAGTTCTTGCTTGTCTGCTTTGTTCGAAAAATAGCCGGACCACCAAACGCCATTATTATCAAATCTTTAAAACCCTTTACAAGGATAATCCTTTTCCCCCTCCAGATAAGATCAAATTTATTTAACACAAACCCAATTATTCAAACACTTTATCATTTTAACTGCCCCTTAACTGCCCCGTCGCGGGAAAACCTTGGCGGGCTTTTTTTATTGAAATTTAGCTCAAATAAGGTAAAATGAAATCAGAATGGGGACATAGTAAAATGGCATTACACGGCATTCGCATTGCCGAGGTCCGGGTTCGACTCCCGGTGTCTCCACAGGTATAGTCTTGTATTTTTATAATTTATAGCTATAATTAAGCTAAAAGGAATTATTTGATGAACAACTTAAATGATTTAGACAAAATTGCTCAAATTGATACTAAAAACACCCGTAAATATATTGCGGAGTTGGGTCCTCAAATTCAGTTAGGCTGGTCAAGTGCTCAAAAATTAATTATTCCCTCATTTTATCCCAATACCAGCAAAGTTGTTATTTTAGGCATGGGCGGTTCAGGTATTGCTGGCGCTTTGGTCCAGGCATTATTAAAAAAAGAGAATCCCCATCCGATAATCATTCATCGAGATTATGGGGTACCAGCTTTTGTTGACAATAAAACATTAGTAATTGCCGTTTCTCATTCTGGTGGAACCGAAGAGGTTTTAGATGGATTCGTGGCCGCCTTTTCCAAGGGTGCAAAATTAATAGCAATCACGACTGGCGGCAAATTAGAATCATTAGCGAAAAAATATCGCGCGCCTTTGTATAAATACCAAAGTGATGCGCCTCAGCCGCGAGCAGCCATGGGTTATGGATTCGGGGCAATTTTAGGGGTGATGAAAAAAATTGGCTTGATGTCGGAATTAGCGCAAAAAGATATTGATGAGGCAATTGTGATTTTAAACCAGGTTAATGAAAACCTCAAACCTGAAAATAAAACTGGGCGAAATTTAGCCAAACGAATTGCAAATCAGATTTTTGGCTCAGTGCCATTTGTTTGGTCAGCTGAAAACCTAGAAGAAGTGGCGCGGCGCTGGAAATGCCAGTTTAATGAAAATTCTAAATATTCATCTTATTTTGAAGCATTGCCCGAATTAAACCATAATACCATTGCTGATTTAGATTTTCCAAAGCCAAACCCAATATACGTGCTGATATTGCAGTCAAAATATTATAATCCAAGAATTCATAAAAGAATTGGGATTTGCCGAGAAATTTTGGATAAAAAAGAAATTCCAAATCTGTTGGTTAATTTGGAATTAAAATGTTCAGCCTTGGCAGAGATGTTAGCCTATGTGTTATTGGGCGATTATACCAGTTTTTATCTGGGAATTTTACACGAAGTTGATCCCAGTTCAAACGAAACGATCATTTTCCTAAAAGATCGTTTACAAAAATAAGCTCAAAGATTTTATTGACCTATCGTAAAGGGGGTGGAGAAATGTCAAAAATTGCGAAATTAATTGCCCGTGAGATATTAGACTCACGCGGTGATCCCACGGTAGAAGTTGATGTGATTACTGATGATGGTTTTTTTGACCGCTCTTCGGTCCCATCTGGAGCCTCGGTGGGACAATTTGAGGCTTTGGAATTAAGGGATAGCGATCCAAAAAGGTTTGGCGGTAAAGGAGTTTTAAAAGCGGTTGAAAATGTGGAAACTGTAATTCAAAAAAATCTTGTGGGCAAAGATTTAGCCAATCAGACTGAAATTGATCGCATCTTAATTTATTTAGATAATACTGCCAACAAGGCCAAATTAGGTGCAAATGCAATATTAGGCGCCTCTTTAGCTTGTGCTCGAGCTGGAGCAATCGCTTATCGATACCCTTTATACCAATATTTAACTCGCTTGACTCGACCACAACCTGAATCATATCATATGCCGGTGCCCTTTATGAATGTCATTAATGGCGGCATTCACGCGGGTTACAATTTAGATATTCAAGAATTTATGATTATTCCCATGGGTGCAGACAGCTTTAAAGAAGCAGTAAGATGGGGTTCTGAAGTATATCATGCTTTAGGCAAACAATTAAAATCAAAAAATGTTTCAACGAATGTTGGCGATGAGGGTGGCTATTCTCCCTCTTTTGACCAAAACGAAAAAGCGATTGCGGCAATTGTTGAGGCAATTACCAGCGCTGGCTTTACTCCCGGAAAAGATGTTTTTGTTGGCTTGGATGTCGCCGCCTCTCAAATAATGAATCAATCCGGTCAATATACGCTTAAAAAAGAAAATAAGGTTTTATCAACCGACCAAATGATTGAATATTTAAAATCCCTAGCGGACAAATACCCAATTTATAGCATTGAGGATGGTTTGGCAGATGATGATATGGCAGGCTGGACCAAATTAACCACTTTGCTGGGCACAAATATCAAAATTGTGGGTGATGATATTTTTGTGACCAATATTGAAAGATTGAATCTCGGGATTCAAAATCAAGCCGGCAACGCGATTATTATTAAACCTAATCAGGTGGGAACCTTGTCGGAAACGATTAAAACGGTTAAATTAGCGCAACAATCAGGTTATACGATAATTATTTCACATCGCTCGGGTGAGACTGAAGACACATTTATTGCTGATTTAGCGGTGGGGGTGGGTGCGTTTGGTATTAAATCTGGAAGTTTATCACGGTCTGAACGAACCGCCAAATATAATCAAATTATTCGTATCGAAGAAGCCTTGGGTGCAAAAGCGGTTTTTGGACATAATTCTAAAAGTGAAAGCACCATATATTAAATTTAATGAGATTTTATTATGAAGAAAATATCACCATTTGCTTTGGTAATTTTGGATGGCTGGGGAATCAGCCCTTCTTGGGGTGGTAATGCAATTTCATTGGCTGAAACTTCAAACATGAACCGTTATTGGTCTATTTACCCTCATACTCAATTAAAAGCTTCGGGTGATAATGTCGGCTTACCGGGCCAGGAAATGGGCAATTCCGAAGTTGGCCATTTGAGTATTGGCACAGGTCGGGTTTTAAAACAGGACATTTCGAGAATTAACCAATCAATTAGCGATGGGAGTTTTTTTAAAAATCCCGTCATTAATGCCGCTTTTGATTGGACGAAAAAACATAACTCTTCTTTACATTTCGTGGGTTTAGTTTCGGATGGCGGTGTCCATTCTCATATTAATCATTTGTTTTCATTATTGGATTATGCCCAGCAAAAAGAATTAGATTCAGTATTTATTCATGCTTTTTGCGATGGTCGCGACACTCCAACGACCGCCGCAATTTCGTTTATTGCCAAATTGACTGATAAAATTAACCAAACTAAGGTGGGCAGAATTGCGAGTATTGGTGGCAGATATTATGCGATGGATCGCGATAAAAGATGGGAAAGAACCGAAAGAGAATATCGAGTGATTGTCGAAGGCAAAAGCGCGGTGTCAAGCGATGCCCGAAAAGCGGTGAGCGCAAATTATGCTGCTGGTAAAACTGATGAATTTATTGAACCGACCAGTATTGAAGCTAAAAATCAACCAGCCGGTCAAATTAAAGATGGCGATGCAGTTTTATTTTTTAATTTTCGTGCTGATCGAATGAGACAAATCGTGCGGAGCATTTGCGATCCCAAATTTAAAGAATTTCATACCAAAAAACTTAAAAAGTGTTATTTTGCCAGCTTAGTGCCTTATGAATACGAGAATTCATTAGATATAAAAGTAGCCTTTCCTGTCCCGGCTGAAGTTAAAAATTGTTTAGCGGAAATTTTATCGAACAATAATCTCACGCAACTGCATTTGGCAGAAACTGAAAAATACGCCCATATTACTTATTTTTTTAATGGTGGCAGGGAAAACCCATTTCCTGGAGAAAAAAGAATTCTAATCCCCTCCCAAAAAATATCTACTTACGATCTTCAACCCGAAATGTCTGCGGCCGAAATTGCCCAAACAGCAATTGAAAATTTAAATAAATTTGATTTTATGGTAATTAATTTTGCCAATGCGGATATGGTTGGCCACACCGGCAACATGCAGGCAACTATTGCGGCAGTTACTTATTTAGATAAAATCGTGGGCAGTTTTGTGAATGAAATGAAGCGCCATAAAGGGGTCACGATCATCACCGGCGACCATGGCAATGCCGAACAAATGTTAAACCCAAAAACTTCAGAACCTGAAACCGAGCACAGCACTTCTGATGTCCCCTTTATTATCATTGACGATGTGAGAAAATATCAAAACCTTCATCCTGGGCGTTTGGCAAATATTGCGCCCACAATTTTGGAAATTTTAGATATTCCAAAACCTCAAGAAATGGAAAATAGTTTATTTGCCCAAAATCATTATCATGGTTTACCAACTACGACATAATTTAATTTTATGAATCAAAAATCTCTTTATAAACCAATTGTGCTAATTATTTTAGACGGCTGGGGCTTAACTCCTTCTTGGAGCGGTAATTTTATTGCTTCGGGACAGCCGAGAAATTTTAATTATTATTGGCGAAATTATCCCCATCAATCATTAAAATCATTAGCGATGGTCTCGAGTGATCGAGACACATACCCTGATTCTGAAATCTGCCATACTATAATTGGTGCGGGACGATTAGTTTTGCCGATTTCGGGGATTATCTCCAGCCAGATTAAAAGCGGTGAATTTTATCAAAACCAAATTTTGCACAAAATTGCTTTAAATATTTTTAATGCCAAAACAAATTTACATTTGGTGGGCATGATTACCAAAGCTCATTCGGTGGCTGAATTAACTCATTTACAGGCCTTACTTAATTATTTTAAAAATAAAGGGGTAAAAAACGTTTATTTGCACGGGATTTTGGATGGCGTTGACACCAATCACAATGCCGGCATTGGCACGATTGATTGGTTAGAAAAAACGCTGGAAAGCCAAAATTTGGGAAAAATTGCCACCTTAACTGGACGAGGCTGGATTGAGGATGGCGATGCTGATTTGCGACAAATTAGAATCTCGGCTCGAGCTCTTTTTGAAACAAATAAAATTCCGACTTCCCCCAATCCTCTGCAGGCGATTAAAAATTCTTATCAGAATCATGTTGGTGATGCTGATTTTTCGCCAACTTTAATGTTAAATTTTGATCCTGAATTGAGTCGCATCAAACCTGACGATTCGATCATATTTTTTAATTTTAATGGCCGAGATATTTCCGAATATATCAATATTATTTCTAATTATAATAAAAATATTTATACCCTGACTGATTATTCCCATCTCAAAACTCAACCGATTTTTACCACCCCCAAAGTTAGCCCTACCCTTAGCGAGGTGATTTCTAAAAATAATTTAAAAATTGCTAAAATCACGGAAAGCTACAAAGAAAAGAATTTAATATATGATTTTAACGGCTATTCACATTCAAAATTCACAGGTGAAGAAAATTTTATTCTCAAATCATACACCAGCCATGATATTAACAAATCACCACAATTAAGGTTATATGACGTTAAAAATATGGTAGTTTCTAAAATTGTGCAGGGCAATTTTAATCTAATTGTGACGAATTTACCAAATGTTGATATTTGCGGACATACCGGAAATTCCCAAGTTGTGGAAACGGCGGTTAAATATGTTGATATTGCAATTGCGGAAATTGTCGAAAAAACCCTTAGCGTGGGCGGTTGTGCGATTCTGACTGCTGATCATGGTTTAGCCGAAGAAATGGGCAAAATTAGCAGTTTTACCGGTCAATTAAAAAATTTTCATACCACTAATCCGGTGCCATTTATTTTAATTAATCCAGACAACCGCCTTGACCAACATAGTCTGATGCAACAAGTTGATCGAGGCTCAATAATCTCGGCAATGATGGGTTCTGATTATAATTTGGCCGATATTGCACCCACAATTTTAGAACTTTTAGGCTTAGCGATTCCGGCGGAAATGACCGGCAAAAGCCTGCTTTCTAGCCTAAATAAAAATTAAATCCCGATAAGGGTTCGAGCATAATTTTATTGAGTTTTGGTAATTTTTAAATCTCCACTCTGCGACCGGAGATTTTTATTTTTTTGAGGGCAATTAATTTGACAGCCTCGGCTAATATTTCATCTTCGCCTTGGTGAATTTTGGCTTGTAATGATTCAACGGTTTCGCCTTTTTCGATTTTAACCACCGCTTGCTGAATGATTGGTCCAGTATCAACGCCTTCATCGGTCACAAAATGAACTGTGCAGCCGGTAAATTGCACGCCATAGTCTAAAGCTTGTTTTTCGGCTTCCGTACCGGGAAATGCGGGACATAAGGCGGGATGAATATTGATAACTTTATTGGGAAATTTGGAGATTAGTTCGTCGTGAATTATCAAATCCCAGCCAGCCATAACAATTAGGTCTGGGTTTGATTTTTGTAATTTTTTAGCTAATTCGGTGTCAAAAGCGCAACGGTTATTATTGTTGATTTTGAAATCTGACCAGCGAAAATAAAAAGCCTCAATCCCCTGCTTTTTTGCCCACTCAATCCCGGGTGATTCTTTTTTATGTGAAATTACCGCCACGATTTCTGCAAGTCCTGATTTTTGGCAATTATTATAGAGGGCTTCTAACCTGCCACCACGGCCGATTAAAACCGCTAATTTTAATTTTTCCATTATTTTAATTCCTTACTAATATCAAAATTATACCATAATTCGAAATTTTTGCCAATAAAAAAAGCTCCTAGGTTATAGATTCAAGTTTTCCAGAAGCTTTTTTGTATATTCCGCCTCTCTGGCGGATCGCCGATGAGGCGATTTAATACTCTTCAAGTGTCGAGGTGTCGCCAACCGGTAAACCGAGTTCTTTGGCTTTTAAAACACGTCGCATAATTTTGCCTGAGCGGGTTTTTGGTAAAGTTTCGACAAATTCAATTTCTTTGGGGTAGGCGTGGCCGGCTAAATGTTTTTTGACATATTCTGAGAGTTCTGTTTTCAATTTTTCAGATGGGGTCACGCCTTGCCGCAATATACAAAAGGCTTTGATAATTTCGCCACGTTCTGGATCTGGCTTGCCGATGACGCCTGCTTCAATGACTTTGCCGGTGTCAATTAAGGCAGATTCGACTTCAAACGGACCAACTCTTTCGCCGGCAGTTTTAATGACATCGTCAGCACGACCAATAAACCAAAAATAACCGTCTTTGTCTTTGAAGGCACGGTCGCCGGTAATATACCACTCGACTCCCCGCTCGTGGCCAGCCAGCCCCTTCATAAAATAAGATTTAAATTTGCCGGGACGGCGCCAAATGGCTTTCATGAGCGACGGAAAAGCCGGCTTTAAAACTAAATTGCCTTCATGCAAATTTGGCAATTCCTTGCCATCATCCGACAAAATGGTGGCAAAGACGCCAGGAATTGGCTTGCCCATTGAACCTAAACGGATGTCCATGGTTGGGTAATTGGCAATGGAAATGCCGCCAATCTCGGTCTGCCACCAGTTATCATGAAATGGCAAACCAAAAGCTTTCATGCCCCATTTAATCGGTTCAGGATTTAAAGGTTCACCCACCGAAGCCATATAGCGCAAATGGGATAAATCATATTTTTTGACCAAATCAGTGCCAGATTTTGCCAACATGCGAATTGCGGTTGGCGCGGTATACCAAACTGTGACTTCATAATCCTGCAAAATCTGATACCAAGTGGCCGGATCAAATCTGCCATCATAAACCACTGACGAGGCACCAATTGACCAAACCCCTAAAATTTCATAAGCGATGCCGGTCACCCAGCCCGGATCAGCCGTGCACCAATAAATATCAGAATCATGAATGTCTAAAACCCACTTGGCGGTAAAATGTTCCTGTAAAATAGCTAAGTGCCTATGTACCACGCCTTTGGGTTTGCCAGTGGTGCCTGAAGTATAAAGCATAAAGGCGTAATCTTCGGGTTTCATTTCCACGACTTTAAACTCAACTGAGGCTGATTTCATTTCTTTTTGAAAGTCGACTTCGCCTTTTTTGAGTTTTTGGCCAGGTTTGACATCAGTTAAAAAGATTTTTTCTAAATTTGGAAGATCTTTTTTAATTTTGTAAACGCGTTTGACCATTTCGCTGGTGGTGATTAAAAATTTGGCGCCGGAATTTTGCAAACGGTCGCGTATCCCTTCGGGTCCAAAGGCCTGAAACATGGTGCCGGCAATGGCGCCAGTTTTAATCACTCCCAAAAAGCTAAAATAAAGTTCGGGATTTCTGGGTAAAAATAGGAAAACTCGTTCGCCTTTTTCGAGTCCATGATTTTTTAAGATATTAGCGACTTGGTTTGATAAATTCTGCATCTCCCAAAAAGTGAATTCCTTTTTGGTGCCGTCTTCGCCCATCCAGTAAAGTGCCACTTTGTTTTTACGTTCACCTTCGGCATGCCGGTCAATGGCATTGTAAGCAGCGTTGATTTTGTGGCCCGGAAACCAAGTTAGGGCTTTTTCAGCCTTCTTCCAATCCCAAGTTTGATGGGTCTTGTCATAATCTGGTAGATTTGGCTCAATTTTTAAGTCTTTTTTTGATTTTTTGATAGTCTCATAAGTAAATTTTTTAGACATTTTACCTCCTTTCTCCACAATATCAAACCGGAGCGGATTCGTCAAAGCTTCATTTTTAGCGGAATTCATGCTAATATTAAATTAATTATGAAAAAAACAGCCTTGGAAATTGTCAAAAAACTCAAAAATGCCGGACACGAAGTCTATTGGGTTGGCGGGTGCGTACGAGATATTGTCATGGGTAAAACTCCCCATGATTTTGATATTGTCACCTCGGCAAAACCCGACGAAGTCGAAAAACTATTTTCTAAAACCGTGGCGGTGGGGAAAAAATTTGGGGTGATTTTGGTGATCAAAAATAAACATCAATTTGAAGTCGCCACCTTTCGCACCGAAGCGGATTATCGTGATTCTCGCCGACCATCCCAAGTCTCCTGGGCAACCGCCGAAGAAGATGTTAAACGCCGAGATTTTACGGTTAATGCCCTTTTGTATGATCCTCTTTCAAATAAAGTAATCGATTGGGTCGACGGGCAAAAAGATATTAAGAATAAGATCTTGCGATTTATTGGCAATCCCGAAAAAAGAATTGGCGAAGATCATTTGCGAATCTTGCGCGCGGTTCGTTTTAAAAATGCTTTGGGTTTTAAATTTGATCCAGAAACCGAAAAAGCGCTTCGTAAAAATGCGAAATTGGTAATTTCGGTATCTGCCGAGAGAATTCGAGATGAATTGAATAAAATGCTCAAAAATCCTTCCAGAACTAAAAGTATTGAAGATTTGTCAAAATTAGAAATTTTAAACCATCTTTTGCCAGAGCTTGAAAACGGCAAGGGTTCAACACAGCCTAAGAATTTTCATGCTGAAGGCGATGTTTGGATTCATACGATTTTATCATTGAAAAAAATTCCAGCCCAGGCAAAATTATCGGTGATTTGGGCAGTTTTACTGCATGATATTGGCAAACCGCAAACCTGGAAAATCCGCGAACACCCAAAATATGGCAAAAGAATCACTTTTTATGGCCATGTTAAATTATCAGCGCAAATGACAGAAAAGATTATGAAAAGGTTAAAATTTCCACGAAAATTTTCTGAAAAAGTGGTTTTTTTGGTACGCGAACATTTACGCCACAAAGATATTATGCAAATGAAATTGGCCAAACAAATCCGCTGGGCAAGGCATCCTTGGATTCACGACTTATTGGCGGTTTGGAAAGCTGATGGCCAAGGATCAATGCCTGAAGATTTAACCTTGTATAATTATTCTTTAAAATTATATCAGGCAGAATTGAAAAAACCACAACCACCTATTCCACTATTAAATGGTAATCAGATTATGAAAATTTTAAAAATTGAATCTGGCCCTGAGGTAGGAAAAATTATGGAAGCTTTAATGGATGCGCAGCTCGAAGAAAAAGTAAAAACTAAAGTTGAAGCGGAAAAATTTATTAAAAATATATAAATTTATTGATTTTTAGGTACAAATTGGGTAAAATTAGGAGGAGGGAAAATGATTTTTTCAAGCTGGGAAAGATTTAAAGGAAGCTTTTTTTACGCCTGGTCTGGTTTGTGGCGATCGCTAGTCACTGAACAAAATTTATGGATTATGCTGGTAGTCGGGATATTGGTAATGTTTTTAGCCTGGTATTATCAATTGGAATTTAATAAGGAATTAATTCTTTTGCTTTTTGTGACATCAACGATTGCGGCGGAAATCTTAAACACTTTAGTCGAATTTACCTTGGATCGTTTTCATCCCTCAAATGATTTAGACGTTAAAATTATTAAAGACATGATGGCCGGTTTTGTTTTATTGTGGTCTATCGTTTCACTGGTGGTAGGGATTATTATTTTTTGGCCACACCTTCGTTGAAAATTCGAAATCCGAATATCTAAATTCTAAACAATATCAAAATCCCAATATTCAAATTTTCAAAACCGATTTTAAACATTTAAAATTTTGATCATTAGAGTTTGTTTAGGATTTAGGATTTCGTGCTTAGGATTTTTACAAATTTGGGCCCATAGCTCAGCTGGCTAGAGCGCATGCATGGCATGCATGAGGCCGCCGGTTCGAATCCGGCTGGGTCCAAAAATTATTTTATTTTTTATAATTTGAAAATTCAACATTCAAAAATAGCCAAAGCGCTGGGCGTTTTAATTGATGATTTGATAAAATGGAATCATGCAACAAACTAAACAACTTCTAACAATTAAAGAAGCGAGTCATTGGGCAAGTGATTTCCTTAGGCGCGATATTAGCGAATCAAATATTTCGTATTTAGTTCAATACGGGAAAATAAAAAAACACAATAGCGGTGCTTCTATTTTTGTTAATCTAAACGATTTAAAAAATTATTATGATTCATATCGAGGAAAACAAGAGATTGATTGGAAAAAACGACTTGGTAATGACTTGAATTGGGCATTGTCCTTTGATCACCTCAAAGAAAAGGACACGACAAAGCACGTCCATCGTTTGCATCCGTACAAAGGCAAGTTTATTCCGCAACTTGTCCAATATTTTATTGACAACCATACTGACAATTTTAAAAAAGATGTTTATTTTAATTCAGGCGACATTGTTCTTGATCCGTTTTCCGGTTCAGGAACAACACTTGTACAAGCACATGAAATGGGAATAAATGCTATCGGTATTGATATATCTCGTTTTAATTGCATGATGACAGAAACAAAGTTGCTCGATTATGATTTTCCAGCTCTTGAGAGCGAAGTTGAAAAAATAAGACAAGCAATTACAAACTACGAGGCTGACATTAATCTTACTAGTTTTGAAAATGAGCTATTAATGCATATGACAAATTTCAATAATAAATACTTCCCAAGTCCAGAATTCAAATATAAGGTTCAAAGAAGACAAATAGATGAAAAAAAATACTCGACAGAGAAAGAAAAAGAATTTTTGAAAATTTATAACGGCCTCGTTAAGAAATATGGTATTGAATTAAATCATTTTTCCGCTAAAAACTTCTTAGACAAATGGTATATTAAAAATATACGCAAAGAAATTGATTTTGCATTTAAACAAATCAAGAAAGTAAAAGATGTCAGGAATAAAAAGATATTAGCGATAATTTTGAGTCGAACGATAAGGTCGTGCCGCGCAACGACACACTCGGATTTAGCTACCCTCAAAGAACCGCAAATAACAACTTATTATTGCTGGAAACACAAAAAGATCTGTAAGCCTCTTTTCTCAGTAAAGGAGTGGTTCGATCGATATGCAGTTGATACTGTATATCGACTCAGAACCTTCACAAAGCTAAAGACAAACGCACATTATACCATACTTCCTGCAGACTCTCGGACGGTGGATATTTTTGAAGAAGTAAAAAAAAGAAACAAAAAATTCTACGAGGTTTTAAAGAAGAAAAAAATCAATGGCATTTTTACTTCACCACCCTATGTTGGTCAAATTGATTATCACGAGCAACATGCTTATGCATACGATCTTTTCGGATTTGAACGCAGAGATGAGCTTGAGATAGGACCGCTTTATAAAGGTCAGAGTACGGAAGCGCGCGCATCTTATGTTGAGGGAATTTCAAGAGTTCTGCTTAATTGTAGAAAATTTTTAGCTAATGATTTTGATGTATTCATCGTTGCAAACGATAAATACAATTTTTATTCTACAATTGCCGATCGAGTTGGAATGAAAATTATAAACCAATTTAAACGACCAGTATTAAATAGAACCGAACGGGACAAGTCTCCTTATTCGGAAATAATTTTTCACTTAAAAAAGGAAAAATAATATGGCACTCACAACTCAACAAAGCAAACAGATTAAGGAGTATTTAGTAAGTAAAATCCGCCAAAAGTTGGCGACTTATGATCCGGAGACAAATTCAATGCCATTTCATTTTCGTTTACTCGGCAAAGATAGAATGGCGTTATTCTCTTTTATTCAATCAGTAAACACAATACTTGGAACATCAATTTTTGAGCAGGTTGGTAAAATAATCGCCGAGCCAAAAGCCAAACAAGCAATAGGACAATATAAAGGATTTGAAGGATATATCAGTAGCGAAGCCGTTTTGAAAATTGATAGTATAATGCGTGAATTACGTCTTGCTTCACGAACGCCTGATAAGGATAAAGAAACGAAAGAAGTATTGGCCGTAGCCGGCAAAGGCGAAATGGGAAAAAAACTTAAAAAGCGCGTTGACCTTTTTATAGAAATGAAAGACGAAACAGAGTATTATTTTGAACTAAAAAGCGCAAAACCAAACATGAACGAATTTACCGGCATTAAAAAGCAAATGCTAGATTGGATTACGATGCGCGGTAGTGAAAACCCAAAAGCAAAAATTAAAACAATCGTTGCTATTCCATATAATCCTTACGAACCAAAACCATATGAGCGTTGGACATTGCAAGGACTTTTTGACTTGAAAGAAGAAGTTTTGGTTGGGGTTGAATTTTGGGATTTACTTGGCGGTAAAAATACTTATGAAGATTTATTAAAAGTTTTTGAGGAAGTAGGTTCAGAACTTTATAATGAGATAGATAAAAAGATGAAGGGTTTAAATAATAAGATATGAAAAAATACTTAACTGAAGAATTTAAAATAAAAAAAACTAGCCGACAATTATATTAAAGTTTTCAATAATAAAATAGATTTATTTTCGAAACACATGTGTTATAAATAATTTTTTACCTAAGGATATATTATTCATGAAAAGTTTTGGAATTATTATATTAATTGCGATTATTGCGGTTTTTGCATATTTTGGACTCAAAGGGTCTGGCGCAAAATCAAATACTAATAATAACACCGACACAAATACCGCTGATAATAATATTAAAAAGGAGACTGGGATGAAATTAGAATTTCCTGGAATTTTAGCAGAAGATAAAATTAATAACAAAAAAGCCGTTTTAGAAACTGGCAAGGGCAAAATTGAATTTGAATTATATGCAGATTCTGCGCCAAAAACGGTCAGTAATTTTGTATATTTAGCTGAAAAAGGGTTCTATGATGGTTTAACTTTTCATCGTGTAGTACCTGGTTTTGTGATTCAGGGCGGAGATCCCGAGGGAACCGGATCGGGTGGCCCGGGATATCAATTTGAGGATGAGAAAGTTCAAGGAGATTATAAAGCTGGCACAGTGGCGATGGCTAATTCTGGTCCAGACACCAACGGCTCGCAATTTTTTATTTGTTTAGATGATCAACCAACCCTGCCAAAACAATATAATTTATTCGGACAAGTTACTGTCGGAATGGATGTAGTGAAAAATATCGCAGTTGGCGACAAAATTAATTCAATAAAAATCGAAAATATTAAATAGGACTAAATTTTTTAAAGGAGGAGTAAATGCCGGAAAATAGCCAACCCCAAAAAACTCAAAAAAATGTGCTTGAATTTTTAAAATTTGCCTTAGTTGCCCTTTCATCGTTGGTAATTGATTTTGCGGTTTTAAATCTATTGGTGATAGTTTTTCATACGAATGTTTACCTTGCCACCTCAATTTCCTTTATCGTGGCGGCCACGAATGCTTATATTTGGAATCGGATTTGGACTTTCAAAAGTAAAGGCAATAAAGCGACTGAATACACTCAATTTTTTATTGTCCGCGGCACGGGTTTTGGTTTAAATTTATTGGCGATGTTTGTTTTTATTCAATATGCCCATTTATGGTTCAATTATGCAAAAATTATTTCGCTAATATTGGTTTTTATTTGGAACTATATCTGGAGTAAATTCTGGGTCTTTAAGCAAAAGAGCAAAATCCAAACTCAATCATAACCTCCTAAAATTTAATTTATTGAAATTTTGCCAATTTTAATTGCGAAATTTGATTTTTTTTGATAAAATTTACTCAAAAGGAATAATTTATGACAGATTATAATCCTCAAAAAATTGAATCCAGGTGGCAAAAAGTTTGGGCCAAGAATAATTTAAATCAGGCCGTGGATTTTTCTAAAAAGCCCAAATTTTATTGTTTGGATATGTTCCCTTATCCATCTGGGGAAGGTTTGCATGTGGGGCATTGGCGAGGCTATGTTTTGTCTGACATTTGGACGCGCTATCAAATTTTAAAAGGTAAAAATATTTTGCATCCGATGGGCTTTGATGCTTTTGGCTTGCCGGCGGAAAATGCGGCGATTAAAAAAAATTCTCATCCGGCGGAATTTACTGAGACTGCGATTTCTAAATTTAAAGAACAATTGGCACAAATTGGTTCATTATATGATTGGGAACGAGAAATTAATACCTCAAGCCCTGATTATTATCGCTGGACGCAGTGGTTATTTTTGCAATTATATAAACAGGGTTTGGCATATCGCAAAAAAGCCTTGGTTAATTTTTGTCCATCTTGCCACACGGTTTTGGCTAATGAACAGGTGGTGGCAAGTGAATGCGAACGTTGCGGTTCAAAAGTGGTCAAAAAAGATTTAAAACAATGGTTTTTTAAGATTACTAAATATGCCGATCGGTTATTAGCGGATTTGGGAAAAATTGATTGGCCAGCACGAACTAAGATCTTGCAAAAAAATTGGATTGGACGCTCTGAGGGAGTAACGATTAAATTCGAAATTCGAAATTCGAAATTCGAAACAAATCCTAAATCTCAAATATTAAATTCGAAACATTTTATTGAGGTGTTTACCACCAGACCCGACACTTTATTTGGCGCCACTTATTTAGTTTTGGCCCCAGAACACGAAATGGTGGCTAAAATTACTACTCCTAAACAAAAAAAGACGGTGGCGGAATACGTGGAAAAGGCCGGAAAATATTCGGAAATAGCAAGAACTTCTACGACTCGTGAAAAAACTGGCGTTTTCACGGGTGCATACGCGGTTAATCCGGTAAATGGCGAGAAAATCCCGGTTTGGGTCGCGGATTATGTTTTGCGAGATTATGCGACAGGTGCAATTATGTGTGTGCCAGCTCATGACCAGCGCGATTTTGAATTTGCTAAGAAATACGATTTACCGATAAAAGATGTCATTATCCCCCATCGAATTGATTCTAAAAATCCACCCAAAGACGGAAAAGAAATTGCCAAAAGAAATTCAGTCCATGCCATAGTTTTCAATCCAAAAACTAAAAAATACCTCTGTTTGAATTGGAAAAAACAACCCTGGATCGCTTTTGTGGTTGGCGGCGCAAAAGATGGCGAAGATTTAGTAGGGGCAGCCAAAAGAGAAATTAAAGAAGAAACCGGTTTTGTGAATGTTAAATTCACTCGATTTTTAGGCGGTCTGGTTTTTTCCGAATATTATGCCGCTCACAAAAATGTCAATCGGCAGGCGATGACGAATGCTTTGTATTTTGAATTGATTGATGACGAGCGCGTACCAGTTTCTGCGGAAGAAAAAGAAAAACACGAGATTGAATGGTTATCTCGCGAGCAAATTACTCCAGCCAGAATGACTTGTGCAGAATTAGATTTGTGGTTTGACCGAATTGATCATGAAAATTTGGCTTATGAGGAGACGGGAATTTTGATAAATTCGGGTGAATTTGATGGCTTGGATTCTAATGAAGCAAAAATTAAGATTACAAGCTCGTTGGCGAAAAAGGGCGAAGCTAAAAAAACCACCACTTATCATTTACGAGACTGGTTGGTTTCGAGGCAGCGCTATTGGGGTGCCCCTATACCTATTATATATTGCAATAAGTGCGGTGAGATGGCTGTACCTGAAAATGAGCTGCCAGTGGTGTTGCCAAAAGAGATTGAATTTAAACCGACTGGCGGTTCTCCATTAAAACACGATAAAGAATTTTTAGAAACCAAATGTCCAAAATGCGGCGGCGAAGCTGTACGAGAAACCGATACTTTAGATACATTTGTTTGTTCATCTTGGTATTATTTAAGATACGCGGATGCGAAAAACTCTGAAAAAGCTTTTGATGAGGAAAAAACCGAGTTTTGGTTGCCGGTTGATTTATATATTGGTGGTATTGAACACGCCACGATGCATTTATTATACGCGAGATTTATTTGTAAATTTTTACACGATTTCAAATTAACTAATTTTGATCCAGATGGCGAACCATTTCGCAAATTATTTAACATTGGCATGATTTATTATCAAGGTGCAAAAATGTCCAAATCCAAAGGCAATATTGTTTCGCCAGATGAATTGGTGGCAAAATATGGCACCGATGCTTTACGCGGCTATGAAATGTTTATCGGTCCGGCTGATGAGGATTCGGAATGGATGGATTCTGGCATCTTGGGTATTTTTAGGTTTTTGAAAAAAGTCTGGGGGACAAAATTTGGTCAAAATGAAACACCACTGCTACATCATGCGATTAAAAAAGTGACAGAAGATTTAGAAAATTTTCGATTAAATACCGCAATTTCGGCAATGATGGAATATTTTAATCACGAAAAAAAGCCTGGTGAAAAAATCCTGATTTTAATGGCACCGATATTTCCGCATTTGGCTGAAGAGTTATGGCAAAAATTAGGACATAAAAATCCCATTTTCGAAGAACAATGGCCTGAGTTTAATGAGAAATTAGTCAAACTTAAAGATATTTTGGTAGTAGTGCAAATTAATGGCAAAGTTCGAGATAAATTAACAGTGGTCAATGGAATTTCGGAAAAAGAAATAATTGAACTGGCGAAAAAATCTAAAAATATTTTGGCGTTATTGGCTGATAAAAAAATAAAAAAAACGATCTGGGTCCCAAACCGTTTAATAAATTTTGTGATCTAATTAAATTTTATAGTGCGCTAGAATAAATTTAGTAAAATAAAGCTAATTCCCTTGACAGAGGGAGCTTTTTTTGATATAATATAGGAATTCGAGGCTTACTCTCAGATTTCTCAGATTCCAAGTGCCTCAGGCACTTTAACATAGCTCTCGACCGATCCTGATTAAACCCTTTGTGGGTGTATTGGGACGGTTTTAGGCACGATGACCACCAGAGAGGTCACCGCTGCCGGATAGGAGGTGACGGCGATGAACCGTCACAAGTTCGTTCTCTGGGTCGCCGCTTGCCTCCTGGCAGCGGTGGCCTCGTTGCAAGTTGCAAGGGCCGAAGGTGACGCCCGGGACGTAAAAGTCCTTGGGCGCACTGATCAGCCCAACCAGCCGACCATCCCAGTGGAGATTCCAGTGGAGCAACCGGAGGTCAATTCGACTCCGGAAACTCTAGCGCCTCCGGTCTCACCGGACACAACACCACCCCCGGTGGTGGTGTCAACTGGCGGACTTGCCGGACCTCCGGGTCCGCAGGGAATCCCGGGGCCTGCCGTTAAGGACGGGGCGCCTGGTCTAAACGGCCAAAACGGTGCTCCTGGTCCTGCTGGCAAAGATGGCGTACCTGGACCTTCGGGTCTGGGACGTCGCGGTTCGCGCGGACCTCGCGGACCAGCCGGACAAGATGGCCTATCGCGCCACGTGGTCATTGAGACCATCGCGGAATGGGCTATCAAATCCGGCGTCGTCTCAAAGTCGTTTGTCGAGGCACGAGACCGTCAGGTCCTCGCGTCCAAGACAATGACTGGTCCGTCCGCACCCGATGGGCAAGGAGACAGCCCTTGGCTACTCGTTGCCATCGTAGCCCTGATTTTCGTAATCTTGGGCTGCGCGTACATCGGCATCCGGGAATACCTCAGGAGGTTATGGTAATGACCACACTCGTAACGGTATTGTCCGTCGTCGCAGCAGGAGTCGTTGCCTGGCTCCTGTGGCTTCTGTTCTGGTCCGGTCGCAGGATTACCAATATCTTGCGGGGTTGGTTCCTGGGAATCCCCATTCGGGAAGCGCGAGCTGCTTCGAGGGTGATCCTCCCGCCTCCGCTCCGGACGTTCAAGCTTGTCCGGAACTTGACTCGGACTCCCGCCGGCTCAGGCTGGCAGGAGAATGTCGAGTCCGGTGTCGGGGACTATCTCCGGTGGCGCCTCGATTGGCAGAACTCCGGGTATACCCCGACCCGTGCGGATGAGGTTCGCGGCACCGACAATCTACATGGTGACGCGACCTTGGTGGCCGGTTCCGGTCTGCTTAACATCGGCCGGGACGGCGAAGACATCCCCATTTCGGA
>Ga0209323_10000140_pt1 | contig 42614 bp, 75 predicted proteins | sample Rifsed19ft2_FD_184014 | JGI IMG/M metagenome (GOLD analysis project Ga0209323, IMG submission 184014) | Soil microbial communities from Rifle, Colorado, USA - sediment 19ft 2 (version 2) | ecosystem: Environmental > Terrestrial > Deep subsurface > Rock core/Sediment | place: Rifle, Colorado...
ATGACAAAAAATTATCACAATTTGGGAATGAATTGTTGGTCGAAAGACCGATAATATTAACAATATCAAATGTTAATATCTTTTGAATACGATTGTTAATAAATAAAATTAACAATTTTAATAGCCTAATACGCAATCTGCACAATGGCATCACAAAATTATTAACGAGAAGGTGTAAATTATGCCAAACGAAAGTGACAAAATAGAAGAAGAATTAAATGAACTAGATATATTAGTGGGCAGATTTAGAGACGGAGTCAATAGATGTGACATATCTTCTATATCTACCAGCTCTAAGACTATAGGTTCAAGAATAAAAACATTGAGAAATCGTGATAATATGACAGAAAAACAAAAGGACCTTTTATCCAATTTAGATATAGAATCTTCCAGACAATACGACAGATTAGCTAAAGGTCGCTGCGCATGTAGCATGGTAAAAAGTATTTGATAAGAAAATCTTCAGATTACGTCTAATAGGCATTACAATCTTGTTGACAACAAATTAAATAAGAATGAAATAAATTAAATTAACCCAACTGATAGAATATATTATAAAAGGAACACCTATTTGCTAATCAGATTGCAATTATAGGAATCCATAGCGAAGATAAGAACCAGAATGGCACCATCAAAATAATTAATATATTAAAAAATTATAGCAATTAAAATTAGTCATATTTAAGACCAAGATAAATCTGCAAAATTTGTATGAATAAAAGAGAAAAAGTTGAAGATATAATAGATAGAGGCCGAAAATTTAAGAATTGTATGAATATGACTATATTGATTGCAGCCCATATAGATAGATGTCCAGAGTACAAATCAAAATATAATGAAATTAGAAAACATATTGGGTTTGACAGTATAGATTGATTGTCAACGCGAAAGTCAAAATGAAGGTTCTCATCATTTTTCTGATCATCTATACACGTTCTTTCATAAGAACTCACACAATTATAACAATAAGGAGAAAATAATATGAAAGTAAGAAAGAAAGAAATATTTGAAGCAGAACAATGGTTTCCTGGGAAACAAATTTCAGGCATAAGAGGTACAGACCCTAACAGATGGTGCGGTTGTATCATATCAGGAAGCAAGCAATTTGACAAACCGCATTTTCATCCATCTCCTGCAACATGCGAATTGGTAAATCCAGGAGATTGGATAGTCAAGGATGTAAGAGGCAACAAATGTCTAATAAAACCAGATGTTTTTATAAACACTTATGAGAGAGTATAGAGAGAAAGAGTATAGAGAATTATATTTGGATATATAATTTTAATATAGAAGGAAATATTATGGCAAAAGCATCAGAAGAAATTAGAAAATTAAAAGGCAAAGAAGGTAGTATTACAGACCTTGCAAGACAATATTTAGAAGCAAAAAAGGCTAATTTCTCTATAGTAAAGGCAGATCCTGGAGAAAATGTGGCAAGAATAAAAGGAGTAGAACCTTTTGTAGAACCTGGTTCTATAATGATCGAAAAAGATGGAAAGAAGATTATTATAGAGGAATTAACTAAGGTTTGTGGAGTTTCAGGAAGATATCATGATACAGACCAAAAAGCTAACATTCATGCTACCGTAGATAGAGCCCAAAGAGTACTTTTTAAAACATATAAAGATAAGAAAGATCTGTACATATTTACAGAGTCAGAAATAAAAGATCCTTCATTTGGATTTTATCTTGGAGGAGCAAATATTAGAGCGACAATTAAAGATGCTCTTAAAGAACCAAGTAATATTCCTGATTATGATGAAACGTTTGAAATAGATTGCAAATGTGAAGATTATAAATTAAAATGTAAAGCGAATGTTTGGGAATTTTAACAGAACATGAAATGCAAAGTAAAATATTACGAGCGCAATGTCCTCCTTATGAATTCTAGACTAGACTTAGATATAGAAAGAAAAAATGCAGAAGATATTGTACAACAATTCATAGGAGACAAATATGTGTCAGCAAATATTATAGATAATAATCTGAAAGTATATATCAAATTTCCTAGGTATTCCATGGAATGTACAAGACCAGGAGAATCTATTATACGACATTATTAGTCATCAAAATATATGTCAACAAAATTAAATTCCTTTACATTACCAGATGATGTCATAAAGAAAATGAAATCCAAAATAGAAGAAAGTAGACTAAAAGATGCAGAAATTGGATTTAATCTGTGTACAACAAACGGTAATTTACACGATGAAAACCTGTGCATAGGAACAGAATGTGCAGTGGACATTCCAAAAGGATGCAGCAGAGGAAAATATGTTGGACTATTCCATACTCATCCCCATTCCAGTTCAAAACCTTCTATACAGGACATTGCAAATGCGTATCAAATAGGAATTAATTGCATAGGCAGCACTGATGATATGAAAATAAAATGTTATATCAGAAAAGAATCTATACCCACCAGAAAAGATCTTGAAACTATCATAGCAGCCCTGGTAAGATACGAATATCCTTTACATTTATCTGAATATCCAGAAGAAGATATAAAGAATTATCAGAAATTGATAAATGTTAGAAATGATCTTACTAAAACTTATTTGAATACAGTAGAAGTGATCTAGAACATGACAACACAAATAGAAATACCTCTAATTCTTGGAGACAATTACATATCTTTTCCTGCTAGATCAACAAGTACAATCAATGAGATACTTATTTCTTCTGGAATAAAAGGCAATATATTAAAATTTATCAAATGGGACTCAGTACAACAGAAAGATGTACCAATAGCTATCGATGGCACTGAATTCATAGAAGAAGGTAGAGGCTACTATTTGTATATTACATCACCTGGAACCATAATATATGATGGCATAGAATATTCAATGACATTTGACCAATTTAGATCGCGTATTGTAAAAGAATGGAATCTATTAGGCACTGGAAAAGATATTATAATTCCTCAAAATTGGTGTAGAATAATAGATCCGATAACATCACTTTCTGTAACGATACTTCAACCAAATCATTCATATTGGGTACATTATGATGAATGTATACAACCAACTAGTCCAGGTATAGGATCTTCAACATTGACAGTTATAGCCATTATCGGCTCTGTTCTTTTCACATATTATCTATTGAGAGAATTTAGTATAATAGGAAAACCGATAGAGACAACTTACTCAAAGAGTTGATACTATGTCAAAAGAATTTACCATACAAGAAATGACTTATTCGTGCTTCTGGTATAGTAATTTTAATAATGAGACAAAAAAAGAAATCATATCAAGAACAGTCGAACAAAATATAGACAAATTCAAAAAACATTGGAACTTTAAATATTATATAAGAGATAGCGACTATACAAGACTAGTCAATCTTTTATCAAAACAGACGTTTTCATATCTACTTGAAAAATTTAACGAACTTGATACTGGAGACTTGTTCCTATCAAATATAGAATATGAGATAATAGAATTCACGAATGGATTAATCGAAGATGATATATCAATAATATTAAAAATAAACGACGAAATAAAAAGACAAATACAAACATATGCATATCATGAAGAACTTATTGAGACAAGTAAGTCGTCGATAATAATGTGGAGCAATGCCTGTGCCTGTTGGAATATAACATATTTTATGAGAGAAAAAATCAAAAAAGGAAATACAATAAAATTAGATGCAAGCATGGTTCTTCTTCCATTTTTAGGAAACAAAGTCAAGAAATATTTATGTCTATTAGATCAATCCCCATTATATAAATATTCTTTTGAAGCTGTGTATCAAAGAGGAGAGACTCCATTTTTAGAAGGAATATTAGGTTGGGTATCTAAAACAATAGAAACAGAACAACATAAACAGATGCAAGAAAAATATGCATGAAAAATTTAAAAAATGCCTATAAATTAACAGTGCTTATAAATTATAAAAATATGATAAAATGATGTGATCCTATATGCCAATAAAATTGAATTCGTATTCCCTACCAGAAGAAGTCGTAATAAAGATGAGGCTCAAAATCGAAGAAACCAAACAGAAGAATATAGAACTTGGTTTTGGATTATGCCGCATGAAATATGTTAATACTCTAAAATCTGGACATGAGTGCGCTGGTAATGAATGTTCAATATTACAAATGCCAGAATGTCCAACAGGGTTATATGTTGGAGGTTATCATACACATCCAGACGCTTCTGCAGAACCATCTATTGCAGATTTAAGAAATGCATACATCAACGATGTAGAATGTGTAGGCTCTCCGCAAGAAAATGCCATTAGATGTTTTGTAAGAATTGGCTATAGAAAACCTCAAGATGAAAAAGATATAATTTCTAAATTTAAAGAAGTAGAAGAATCTTTTCCGAAAACTGTTAATATGGAACAATATCAAAAATGGAAAAATGCTAGAGATGAAATTTGGAATAAACATTTTCAAACTATAGACGTGAAATGATTTTCCATTATATAATATAGCATGGAGAATAATTATGACAAACTACGAAATAAGATTCAAAGAAATTGTGCAATTTACGAAAGGTTTTGCACTGAATATTATGAATGTACCAATATCTCAGATATACGAAGATTTTTATGAACCTCATAATGTGACAATAACTATAGATCCAGATTGGACAGGGCCAGATTTTGGCACATTAGTTGATATCGACGATAGTTTATGGTTATACCCATTATCTCTAAAAAATAACATCATAAAAAGATTACAAGATCTAGGCAAATTATAATATATAAGAATAGGCTCCATACTTGGAAAATAGAAAGATATTGAAACATTAAACAAAAGATATTGCCAATAACAGAAGTATTAAAGACTTTCAAGCAAAAGACGATATACCAAAAGAAAAGAGAGAAAACAAGAGAACAATAACGTTGTAAATATGATACAATATGAACAATAGCGACATAGAAAAATGTCTCATTATAAAGAATCCAAAAAAGAAATTAATTGAAAATTGTATAAAAGAGTTTGGGATCACAGAAGATCCTTGCGAAGGTGGTTATTTACTTGAGAATGGAAAATTTCTAGATTTCAGCGGAAAAAGAGAAGGTCTTCAACATAGAGTAAGAGCTCTAGATCATAGAGACATATCAAGATGCATCGATTCTGAATCTTGCAATGTTGTACAGAGTTTTAATAAATTTAGATTGATTGGAATGCATGGAAATACTATTAGATTTCATTCTTCAGGATGTTTATCAGACAATCCAGTAGTAAATGTTATACTATATAAGGACCAAGAACCGACAGAAGAACAATGGCATGTAATAAGAAATAGTGCGAAAAAAGGTGGAATAATTTACGATATTCTAGATAATAAAGGAGATCGGATTATTTCAGGTTCTATAGATGCAAGTAAGGCAGGACGTTTAAGGAACATATTCCAATCATTGAAAATTAATCATTCCAATCATTGAAAATTAATCATAGAAGAGGATATTATGGTATCAGACAAAGTCGAATTATGCAGATGTGCTAGAAATACAGGCAAATTGATGAATGATATTTCCAATTTAAGATTGGAAGTTGATTCTATGAAATTCGGAAGATTGAATAATATACAAATATCAAATCTAAAGATAGATATATCACTAATGAATAAAGAAATTCAATCATTAAGACATACCTGCGATCTTGATACAACTCATCAAGAGGATACATTAGACAATATATCACGACAAACATCTTTTATAACTAAAATGACTAATCAATATGAATTTGATGTAGAGAAAACCATGATGCTGCATAATTTGGGAACAATTAGAGATCAAATAATGAAGAAGTTGAATGATTGTTCGATAGAATAAAAGAAAAATTGCTATCAAAAAAATGTATAAAGTCTTCAGAATATGTGATATGGAATAATTTATGACTAATACAAAAGAAGAAAAAGAAGAGGTAATATTTGCACGAAATAAATTAAATGAATGCAAAAAAATCAATGATAAAGATAAACAGATAGATTGTATATATCAAACTCTTCATAACATAACACAAGCTCAAGACATAACTAATCTTACATTAAGAGAAATTATAAATAACGACAAAGATCCTAGATGGATACCAATCCATATAACAGATGACGCGAATGCTATTATATTAGGAATATCTGAACAAAAAGGTAATCCGAAATCAATAACTAGACGTGGAGGATATGTAGAAGAGAAAATGCATAAAATTATAGATAAATGGCACATGTTAAGATATGAACAATAAGTCAACTACTGCTCACTAAATAGCAGATTCTTTATCAATGCCAATATCCTCAGAAATATTGACTGTACAAGTACAATATGGAAAATCACAGTTATGGGCAATAGTCAATTCATACGAACAGACAAGTGAAAGAAGGCATATAAGAATTCATGGTACAGGACATAAATTGTCTCCAGATGGATGTGTTTCATGTATTTGAGATACTGTGAATAAATTCATATAACCAAAATCAATAGTCGATTAATCGACTAATCTTAAGAAATGATTAGATTAGGCAAAAATTATTTCCAACATTTTGCATCAAGCGGGGCATTAGGTTACGATGGCAAAGGATGGCCTTGGGAACATCCATTAGAATATTTCAATTTGTTCAAACATGAATTGTTTATACCAATTACTAAAACTCTTACGTACAAACCCAACAAAGGTAATTTTCGTTGGTATAAACCATGGAAGACGATAAAATTATTAGAAAATGGCGTAATAAACGCGATGAGCCTGGGTAATCCTGGAATTATCTGGTGGTATTCAAAATATAGATATACGAAACAAATAGTTTCTATCTATAGTGAAAATATAGTCGAATTAGCATCTATGATTATTATGATAAATAATAGCAATGCAATAGGCATTGAATTAAATGAATCCTGTCCTAACTTATGCATATCTCCAACAGAAAAAATAATTGAAGATTGCCATACGGCCCGTAAAATAAGTAATAAACCTATCATATTAAAATTGTCTATATTACATGATATAGTTGAAATTCTTCCAAAAATAGATGTAGACGCCATTTCCATTAATTCAATTCCTTGGAATATTATATTTCCAGATAATAAACCGCCTTTAGAATACGGAGGAGCCGTATCTGGAAAAATTATACAACCATATACATGGAATTTCTTACAAAAAATAGTAAAGATGAGTGATATACCAGTCATTGGTCCAAGTATCTGGGAATACGATGATATGCACAAACTAGAATCATTAGGAGCAAAAGGATTTAGCTTCGGAAGTATTTTTCTAAGATATCCATGGAGGCCGACAGAATACGTATTACGTTGGGAAAGAGAGAAAAATTTTAAGAAAGAATAAAAACATTATGAGAAAAAAAAATAAAAAATCGATAATAAATCCCAATAGACTTATTGATCGAATATTTCATCCATTGTTTCGAAAGAGTAGAAAATTTGTAATTATAGATGGTGTTCTACATTTTATAGTTGAACAGAATCCACCAACAAGCATGAAAAAATTTCTCAGATATTCACTAAAACATTTATTATAATTATATGAAAGAAATTAAAAAGATATTAATAATTGGAATTGGTGAAATGTATAAACATCAGTTAGAATGGGTATATGATGTCTTGCCAACAGAAGAATTAAGACAAATGTTTCTGCATGGACAAATAGATTTATATGACATGATGTCATATCCAGAAAAAGGTGATGCTATCGATACTATCTTAAGAGATGCAGAAAACATTTCCGCTGTAGTTGCCCACCACCTATATTGGCAGAAAGATTTGTCACCTGTCAAAACACCATATTTTTATAATGAAAAGAATGAATATCTTCCAGTAATAACAAAAGAATTAAACATTCCATTTATAGTCATGGGAGACCAGCCAGATGGAACATTTGCTCATGTCAAAATATATAATTTTAAAATATGAAAACCATTATTATTCCTGATATCCATAATAAAGTCGATTTTGTAGAACCAGCTTTAACATCTCCAGTTCTGCAACCCTATGATAGAGTCCTATTTTTGGGAGATTATTTTGATGATTTCTACGATACCCCTATAGACGTACATAACTCTGCAACGTGGCTCAAACAATCCATTCATAAACCAAATAGAATCCATTTATTGGGAACTCATGACATATGGTATAGATTTCCACATAATCCGTTTATCATGGCAAGCGGAAATACAGAAGAAAAATTAGATGCAATAAATCGTGTTTTGACAATAGAAGATTGGAAACTATTAAGACCTTATCATTATGAACAAGATTTCTTGATGACTCATGCTGGCGTGCACGGCCATCTCATTGGTCAATATGTTCTTAAAAATAAACAGACCTTTGGCAAATATATTGTAAACAATACCATTCAACTAAGCACTAAAGAAATTATTAATCAAATTATCAAACCTGCAACTGAAGAAGCGTTGAAAGATATCAGAAATAACATTTCAAATAATTGGTTTGAAGCAGGATTTGCTAGATGGGGAATGTACAAAATTGGAGGTATAACATGGTTAGATTGGAACAAAGAATTTGAACCTATCGAAAATCTCAATCAAATAGTTGGACATAGTGAGTTACGAATTCCAGGACAAAAAAGCCTGTATAATAGTAAGAATTATTGTCTAGATACAAAGACTCAACATATAGGAATATTGGAAAATGGAGAATTGACATATGTTGAAACAATAGCTGTTTTGGAAGCTATAACTAAGGAATAATAATGACGAAGACAAATATTAAAGATATTAATACTAAGAAATAAATTAAAGAATTATTTTCTCGACATGAAATCATTGACGAAGAAAATTCTATCATAGCATTTCTCACAAATTGGTAAAAGTATTATTTTGTGATTCAGAAAGAGATGTTTATATCACAAAAGATAATATAGAGACAAAAAATTGCGGTCTGTTCAAATAATAATAAATCAAATTGTACTCAAATAACAATGAAACTATCTAGAGGTAATAATATGTCACCTATATCACCTAGAATGGAAAATGTAACAAGAAGAATCCATCATCGAACAGAAATAAAATTAGATATATCATCTTCTGATTTAAATACTGATGCAACTAAATTGATTAAAGAAATTCTTACAAAAGTATGGCCAGAAACTTATTTAGCAGATCTAGATATTGATGATTATATAGAATATGTAATAGAATTATGGCAAACACACTATATCAATTCTAAAAAGACTAAAGATGCTATAAATAAAATACAAACCGCAAATCCTCCTTCCGATCTTAAAACATATCTCGTCTTTAATTTATTCGACGATGAAGACAATTTGATAATTGACTATTCTGAAATGTCTACAACACCTCTATTCCGTTCATTCATTTTTCCGACTAATGATCTATGGGATACATACATATATACAGAAAACAAATTTAAATCATTGGAAATAATAGAACCTGCATATATTGAAGAAATGAAGCAAGGAATGACAATACAGCAAAAATTGCATCTAGACGAGACAATTTTCCAGTCATATGGTTTTCATAATAGACTATTAGGCACAACTCCAAGGAGAATCAGACTCTACACATCTCAACCTCCTGATAGAATAAAACAATGGAACCATAGAGGTATCATACCAAAAGGTTCATATTTTACTGATAATATGGCAAGAACGGCATATTATTGGCAAGAAAACGATATAATTGTTGACTATCGTCTTCCAGAAAATGATATAGTTGTTACATCAGAATTTGGTGGTGCTAAAGAATATGTGACCATAAATGATATAAAAATAATTTAATAATTCAATTGTACTTATTCAATAACAGAGAAATATGACAAGAAGAAGAGTTTCCATATCCAATTCATACATGGCTAATTAAAAGAAATGAGAATATAATAAAGAGATTAGGAGGATACATTTTTGACGATTTTTTTATGAGAGATAGTATTACAATACCAGATACAAAAGAAGATATATCATCATTTCAAAAATTTGAAGTAAAATATTAAAAGAAAGATCATCATAAATGATAAAAGGATTTTCTAAATATTAAGACAAACAAATATCAATAAAGGAAAAACTAATAAAGTGAGTAAACCAATATAGTGAGGAAAATGAACAAAGTAACATTAGTAGATTTTTATGCTGATTGGTGTTCTGCCTGTAAGGCTCAAGATCCTATATTAGCAGAATTAGAAAGAGATATTGGTCATAAAGTAGATATTATTAGAATAGGTCTTGCTGAAAATAAAGATGTATTTGATGAATTTAAAATAGACGCAACACCAACTCTATTTGTGATAAAAGACAACAATGTTTTCAAAAAATATGTAGGAGTTACCAGTAGAAATGAGCTAGAATCTGCTATAAATAACGCTTCCATAATCTAAATACAGTTATCTTCGATAACATAAAAAAGGGTAAAAATTATGCATATAGAGCTATTTAGAAGAAAATCAATATAGGACATACTTTGGATACAATTCAGATTCTTGCAATAATTGCAATAATCTTAACTTTATTATCAGCATTTGGAAAATGTCCCATATGGGTTCCCGTCTTATTATTATGCATAATTGAATTGATATGAGATTAAATAAAAGAACCAAAATTCTTATAATAAACAAGAACTAAACTAAGAGAATCTTATTATGAATTTTAAAAAACATTTAGAGATGAACAAGTTGTCAGAAATTCACAGAGATCTGTTTGATGCAGACAAAATGGTAAATAATTGTGATCCCAAAATCATAGATGTATTGTGCAGATTAGACACGTTTTTAAATAGATACAAAGAATCTAGAGAAATACCAGAATATATATTCAAAGAAACTAAAAGACTAAAAAAGGAATTTATTGACCATTGTATAATTTAAAATATTTTTTATAATCAGATTTTTTAAATGTTATGTTCGAATCTATATATTCAATGATAAGAAATATCCCTGAAGCAGCAATAATGGCTATTGTTGTCGGCATATTAAGAAATGTCACTGGATGGTTTGAAAATGCATATAAAGATGGAAAATTAGACGAGTATGAGATAAAGCAACTATTTGGAACAATGGTAAAATATTTTGCATCGATAATGTTATTAATGATTGGTATACCGTTAGAACAAGCTGTCGCTGGAAGTTTCGTATTAGACGTCGGTACATCGTCAATAAAGAAAATAAGCAAATAAAATAACCAAGATATAAAAATCAATTAGGAACTCTCTCTATTTCCATAAATAAGAAGACAGTATTTAATAGATCAGGGTACTGTCTTCTTATTTATGGAAATAGAGAGAATACCTTATCTGAACGAAAAAGAAAACTTAGATATAATAAAATTCATAGCTATCCCTCCGACATATGAATCTATATTAGACCCACCATATAAGAATTGAACCAACATATTCCAATAAACTTAACATGGAGAAAATTATGGCACTACCTACGTATGAAGAAATATCAGTCGGTGTAACTAGAACATTTGTCAATAAGAATGATTTAGAAAGATTTGATAATTATATTAAATCTCTAAACGATTTAGTAACACCTATTGAAAATAAATCAAAAGAATGCGACATGATACAAGTAATAGAAGAAAGTCATAAGGCAGAATTTGCAATAGAACTTTTAAATAAAGAGATTGTACGGATGATATATTGGTCAAAAATTGATTATAAACCAGATACAGAAAAATTAGCAAAAAAATATAAAGATATTAGAGATAGATATCATCAAACAAGAGAAATATTCCAAAATGGTTGTCAATGCAAGAGAAAATAAATAAATGATTAAAAACAAAATTACTCCTGAACTAAAAGCAAAATTCTTACAAGAAATCCAAAAAACTATAAATGATGGTAATGAGCACGGATTTTTAATATGCCATGATGCCAACGGAAATCTTTCACCATCCAAAGTTGCAATTGGTGAAAAGGACAATATCAATTTTATGGATATCAGTTCTCAATGTCCTTTTAAAATTCAAGGAGATTTTCATACACACGCATCAGCATCTGATCTAAAGAATTTCATTAAAGATAATATTCCTCAAGAACGAGTTCCAGATAATGTCTTAAAGGATATTACCATTAAATTATATAAAGAAAATGGAATCACTACTACGACACCATCCCATGGAGACCTATTAGGTTTATTAGTTCTTAAAGGAAAAAACAAAATTATGGGTACAGTCTGCATGAGTAGCGATGCAGAACCTAACTATGTTGAATGTTGGACCACTAAAGAAAACATAAATAGTACCCATTATAAAAGAGCTGGTCATGAAATCCAAGATAGAAAACTTGTAAGAAATCCTCCCCACGATTGGATAAAACCCCTATTTAATAAAGAGTTCATAAATTTGTATTAAGAGGCATCCTACAATGTTTGATCACACAAATTTTGATAATAGATATGCCAAAATAGTAAAGACATTAAATATTCCAGAAGATAGATATGAACAAATTTTATCATATGTGATGGAAATGATAACTGACTATCATGGAAATGTAATGGATATTATAAAAGAGATACCTCTCAATCTCAAAGGAAATGAGAGATTTTTTACGATGCTCATGGTAGGAAACTATACTTCTCAATCATTTTCAATAAAAAATGATGAAGAAAGAAATGAGTTCATAACAAATACAACCAATGCCATGAAACTTAATAAAGAAAGAGCTACTCTATCAACAGACTATATTACATATATAATAATTGAAAATATAGGAAAAGTTCCAACCGTTGACATCATAAAAAATATAGTAAATAGCGATTTTACAGACACAGAAAAAGATTTTATATTATTCATACTTGGAATAATACTGAACATTGACACTGAACATTGACACTATTAGTTTATTATCTGCGATAGAGTTCTTTCATCAGGATATTTTTCTTCTAACAACATCACAGCCTTAGCTAGAATTACACCCATTACTCTATCTATTTTGTATCTATACCCATTAAATATTATAAAATTTTCTACATTTCCTATAGGACCAACACATATATATTTACTATCATATTTACTATCATATTCTGATAAAATTGATTCAAAACCATATATCTTATGAAGAGTTCCATCAGAGAGAGATATCATAAAAGTACCAGAACTATTAATTATAATTAAATCATGATTTTTTATTATTGCACTATTTTTGGTCCTTAATTCTGGCAATATCTTCTTAAGTATCTCAATTCTTTCAGGCGTTTTTTCATACATTAACGCCTCATCAAAGCTATATATTATATGATGTATAGAACATCCTTTGATCATTTCATCAACATCATGCTCATATATTTTAAATTCCTTTCCAAATATAGATAAAACAGTAAATTCTGGACCATCTCCCAATCTTACAATTCTAAATTCTTTACCTATTTTGTCAAGATCTATATCAATACAACCTGTCAAATCTTGAATGTAGTAATCAGGTATAACCAAATTTATAGGAGTCAGATAAACAAAATCTGGAGCTGGTGCATATTTGCAAGACATATATTTCGCAAATTCAACAGCTTGAACCTTTGTCAGATCTCTTCTATCGAAATATATATCACCACTACTTTCCAGTGAATATATATTATTTCCATGATCTTTACCGTCAATTTTTTTAACTATTGAATGTTTGAAAGATATACCAAGATCATTTCTTTTAATATACCAACCATCCATCTCCATATTATCATAAGCCTTAACAATAGACTCTGATAAACCAAATCCACAACCACTAATTGGCTTCAATATGATTAAATCTTCTTTTCCATTGTTCCTTATGCTTACATTAATCCCCTCGAAAAATAGTAGGTATCTAAGACCTGCATATATTGTACTATTACTCTTATCAACCATTAGTTCCCTTAAAACATCTGCAGCTTTCAAACTTATTGTCCCACTGACTTCTGCCTCCAATTTTTTATAAATCCATGGTAACAATCCTAGAGCCTGCTTCTTCATATAACCATATTTATTATTTTGAGATTTAGATAAAGCCCTTTTCGACCTCGTTTCTTCTTTATCAACTAATGGTATCACCATGTTCACCACTTAAAAATTATCCGCCGCAAAGCGGTGCCAACAGAAGGACCGTCCCATTTAATTTGTCGTCCAAATTTACTTTCTGTCCTGACGATGACAATACACATAATTTTCCACTCTGAATGTCTCCGATCATGGATTGAGTCAAAATATTTTTCAATATAAGATTTTCTTTTAAAACTATTTCTATCTTCTTTTTCGACATACAATCTTCTTTTTTCAACATAAATTCCTCTTCTTTTTTCCACATAAATTCATCGCATACCAACTATACTTTCGCTATATACTACCCATTTATATTTATGCATTTCTAAACAGAAATGCTCCGATGATAAAAGATATTAATAAAAAAATAGTGACCCACTGCTTAAGCATTTTTCCATTAAAATCCATCAAAATTCAAAATCATTTTCCTTTTTCTAATTCATTTTTTAATGGAATAACTGTCACCTTTACTACTTCATCTTTTTTGTTCCTAATTGTGATCTCTTTTATTTCGATACAATCCTCTGTATTGACTAATGCTATACCTTTTGGCTTTCTAACCCTACTCATTGCACTATCAATATCTCTCCAAAACCAAAATTTCTTCCTATTTCTAAGGACAATTTTTCTTATAAGACCATCATTTATTCTCTTGTCAAGAAGATTTGCATATAATTTCTTCATCAAACCAGCAACAGTTTTCGTTCTGCCTCCTCCTTCTGCACAACCATGTAATTCTGCCAAAGCTTTCAAATCTTCGATATGGAAATCCAACAATATTCTCAGATCTACACTTTGCCTTCCAGTTATAAAATCTTTATGATCACAAGTCTTATGAGTATCATCACATATGATGCAATCCTCCTCATAATTGGAGTTTATGATAGTCCCACAGACGGCACAAATTGAATCTGTCGTCAAAAACCTTTTCTTAGTATCCCTTTTGTCAACATCATAGACATCTTTTTCAGATATCAGTTCCATACTACCACTTTTTATCCTTCCATCCAATGTTTGATAAGTTCTATACTAAAATATTCACCTTTTATGCAACATGTCAAGCTATGATACAAATCATTATATATTTTTGGGTCGACTTTAAATTCGTCATATTTTGACCCAGACCTTGCGATAGTAATTCCTGTATTATGCATTATTATGTCGTTAGGAATGAAAAAAACTGATTCTATATTATCTCCACTTTTGTCTAGCCCTATACATATATTAGTGTCACAATCAATTTTTTTTCTATTGTTAAACAACCACCACACACCATACATTAAAGACGAATACTTCACATCTATCTTTCCATATCTTTCATGCTCCATGTCAATGTAATGCGAATAGTTATCCATCTTTATATTTAAATCCTCTATTCCAAGATATTTGGCAACAACTGCTTGGGATATTATTGTCTTTCCTTGCTCACTTTTCTTGCCAATATTTCCAGTTCTTACATTTCTATTAGCTGCTACAAAACTATTATGGCTATCTGGCAGATTTTGATAATCTCTTCCTCGACATTTATAGCATAACCACCTCCCAGTTTCATTTCCATCTTTATCGTATTCTCTACGGGTCTTTCCTGGTACTAACGGTTCTCCACATATATCTCCATTTTCTTTAATTCTTTCGCAAGTATTCGTCTTATTATAATGACGCACCCTTCCAGTTTTTGCTATATCATTCCGTTCGAAATTGCCATCTATATAGTTTGACAAAATATAATACCATCTCCTATCCTTACAATACGAAATATGTATCGCAAATTGTAATTTCTACAATACTATATTGTTACTAAACTATTAATAGTTTTCTTATGCAGAACAGCTACGAAACTAAAAGATGCTTACCGATAAAGCTATATATGCTCAATTAATTCTACTTTTTCATAAGCATTGTTCTCAACTTTTTAGTCTTTCATCTCTCTTATGTTCTCAACTTTTTAGTCTTTCATCTCTCTTATGTTCTCAACTTTTTAGTCTTTCATCTCTCTTATGTTCTCAACTTTTCTCATATCTTCTAATAGCTTAGACTTTTCATGTCCTTCATATCCTATAGCGACATCATTACTTATTTTACGCAAATATATATTTTCTAATGATACATGACTTCTAAATTTTTTAATTGGACCTTCGTATTCATTTTCTATTATTTTAAGTCTATCTGTCAAATCGACAAATTTTTTTGTAAATCCGTATTTTCTAAATAAATCTTTTACTTTTTCATAATTATTTCTATCTATCATAAATATACAACTTGCTGGTCTCAATTTTGATTCCAATTTATCTAGCTTAAAGTTTATCAAATCTACAGAGAGCATGTTATTCACATCTGCACAGCTAATACAATCAATACAATCAATGCCTATCATTTTCATGTATTCAACAAAGTCACATATATATTTTGCTTTAACTTTTAATTCGCTGCCAGGCAATGGTTTAGAGCTCAGCATCTCATCAATTCTTTCTCTCGCATTTAGAAAAGTCTTTATACCATCTATTTCTTCTTTTTTCATACCAAATTCTTTCAACTTCATTTTCTGAATATCTAATATTGGAGATTCTATATCCCAAGGCTCAAATAATTTATATTCTTCCATATGTTTTGGTTTTTCAGCAATCTCGAGAGTTAATTTATGATAATATAGATCAAAAGGATAAGGACTATTATATCTATATATATTTCCTACATCTCTCAATGTTTCACTAAAAGAAGATGATTTATTTCCTCCCTTTATTTTCATATCACACATAAATAAAGGGTTTGGAATTTTAGATGGTATCAGTCCGTTATATTTGTCTATAATATCATTAGTCAACCCACCAGAACTAGAACTAGAACTAGAACTAGAACTAGAACTAGAACCATTAACTGGTTGATCGAATGTTAAAACAGGAATTCCCAACTTAGTAGCATATGAAACTTCTGTTTTAACGCCCTTAGTGACATGTCTTATATAATTTACACGTCTTGTATGGTCCTTAGGTAATCTTCTACTATTTATTTCGAATATAGGAGCATAGCATAAAACATCTGAATTCTTAATCAAATTACAATAATGCACCATTGAGTCATAAAGATAATACCAAAACTTGTTATCCCACACCCCATCTAATTCTTCGGAATGAACATCCCAACCTTTAGACCATCTATATTTATCACTATTTGGATTTATAATCTCGCAATTAGGAAACATATTATACAAAAGTTCTAAACAAACAAATTCATATTCTGAATTATTTGTTTTCATAGGATGAGAAAAATAAACAGTTTTAGCAGATTCCAATTGTCTTATCATGATATCGTTTATTTTTGCATATTTTAACTCTCTCTCCTCAAAAAAACCTTCCATATCACAACAATCAATAAAAAAATTTAATACTGATATATCTTTCAATAACTCCATTATTTCCCTATTTTTATAATAGGATTTAGGCATCTTTATTATAGTATCGTCATTTTCTGCAAAATAAGAAGACTTTATTCTATAGAAATCAAGCAATTTTGACAAGGTAAATTTATCAATATCTAAAAATTCCTCTCCATTTATAACAATATTATATTTATTTTCTAAAGTTTTTCTTATTGTTACAGAACTATTCTCTAATTTATTTAATATATCTCTAAATTGTTCCATAGTCAAATTAATCGAATTTTGGATTAATTCCATATTCCCACCCATTAATTTAAATTTTTAAAACCATATCATTTTTTAATTTTTGTATCTATTTCCAATAATTCAATAAGCTTTATTATAAAATCAGCAGCAATTTCAGTTATCTCATATGTATAATAAGTTCTACCATATCCATTATTCAAATATTGTATTATCCACAATCCATCCATCATATTCAGCTTCTTGAACAAAATATTTATGTCTACATCAAAAAAATTGCTTATCTTGCCCAATGTGACAATATTTCCACTTCTTGTATTCTCAAAAAGATACATAACCAATCCCCATTCCAAATTATCCTTTGGAGCACCATCAACCAACATTTTCAACTCCATCGGCATCATGTTACTATATTTATGAACTTTATCAAATTTCATACTAATCATCAAGCCTATTAATCATATCTATCAAAAGATATCTATGACAATTCTTACCTGGAGCCTCATAGCAGATAAGATATAAATCTTTTGTCCTCTCTCATAATGGCCACACACGCAGGATTATCCATTTCTCGATAAAATGTCTTGACATATACTGCCCAATCAATTTTTCCATTTTTATAATCATTAAGCAATCTCCAAGAAGGACTCAATATATGTCCAGCACTTCTACTATCTTTATCGTATCATTTGGCAAATTTCTTATATTCGCCAAATAACTTTCTTTTAACATTTTTCATCTCCTTTCAAATTCTCTTATCATTAAAGAAGAATTATAATAAGTCATCGTTTATTTATTCTTCAGATTTTTGGATGTATTTCTTCAATCTTTCCCTTGCTTTTTCTATTTCTTCTTTTTTACCGCTTTCAATAGCTTTCCACATCATCACTTTCTCTCGTCTCTCTAGTTCAGAACTGCAAAGAGACGGATTCACCTTGTGAGCAATATCTAAAAAAGCTCTATTTGGTCTTTTGCTCCTTCCAATCTTGCCACCTTTAATTTCTGGTATCGTCATGCCAATACATACCATTTCTTCGGCAACAACTTTTCTTTGTCAATCAGTATCAATATATCTTGCACCCTGTATCTCATCTTTTCTATTATGGACATTTACCAATAATCCCAGAAATTCAGAAAATTTATAATTATCAGGATTCAATCTTATCGAATCTGATATTACCAAATTATGAACATCTTTAACAGTTTGCACATTTCTTACACTAATCCATGCTTGAGTTGAAGGTTTTTTTAATTCTTCCTTTATTTTTTCTAACGTCTCTTTTGCCTTTTCATAATCCTGATACTTAGAAAATGTGTTCATCTCTTCAATCAAAGGTTTTACAGTATCTTTCCTTTTCTCTCTTTTGCCAAAAAGTTCCTCAGACGTAACCATGTTATCACCAATAAAGCTTACTATCTCTATAAATATCAATAAAATATTGATATCTTACCATATCACTCATTTACTCTATTGTTCTTTCATCATACAATATCAAAATATATCAGACATCGTGACTGCATCACTTTTTTATAACAATTTTAGATGTCTGAACAACTCGTCATATATTTCTTCTTCCAAAGGTTCTACGATGATACATGTGAAACTACCTTCAGATATTTGTGTCAACCCCCTATCATATACAGCAAATGTTTCAATTTTTCTAATTGCCAATTCGCACAATATCTTTTGCATCTCCGCTTGCGTAGCTTTTAATACAATCTTTTTCATCAACCCATGATCTTCTTCTCTCCACACAAGAAATCTTTCAAAAAGTCTTTTATTTTCAGGAGCTTTTCCTTCAATGTACAACAAAATCTCATCCATATAATAAATGATGGCATGAGCAGCCTGTCCAACAACCTTACCTTTACCCATTCTAAGATCTGAATTTATAATGAATGTCTGTTTAAGTACCATATTTTATTCTCATTATTTCTCATTATCATAGCAGTCTACCTACCAATAAGGCTATTAAAACTATTAACATACAATCCTATTCAAAAGATATTAATCCATTTTGATATTAATATATCAAAGGATTAATTCTCATTGGATGTAGCCCGACACCCTCTATCCCTTCCGATCTTATTACTTGAAGATTCGTAAAAGCTTTCGGGATTGCTTTTTTGATTATGTTATATCCGCCTTGAACATCAGCGTTTATTATTATACCATCCTTTCCTGACCTGAATAATCCACCATGACAGGTAGCATTGTATATCCTTTTTCCAGAATAATGTTCCCTATGACCAATAGGTTCTTCTTTTAAAAAATCGCATTTGGACGAATGACTTTCTTCTTGATTTAAGACCTGTATACCAATTTCTTCTCCTTTATAAGATATCATTTTCAACTGTCGATTTAATTTTTCCATTTTCTGTTTAGTCTCTTCATTCATTTTCTTCCCTCTTACACCATTCTTTTTTTACACTAATAACCTAGAATCATCCGTTTCAAAAAATTTCAACCAATTATTTATCCCAGGAATGCCATATTAATCTTTCAACCATTTCTTTATGTCTTCAACGCCAAAGTACGTCTTATCCTTAAGAAATATCATTAAATCACTAAATGCCCTATTATAAGGACTTGAATCAACTTTAAATTTATCGTATTTCGATGTTCTACTAGGATTCTTTGGAATACAAAGATGTCTGAGTTTACTTATCCATTCTTCATTTGGTATGACATAAACATTATCAATATTTCTTCTATGTCTATCGTATCCTAGGCAAATATATGTATCGCAATCTATTTTCATTCTATTCACAAAATCATATATACCATACTGTTGTAGAGTTGAACTTTTTACATCAATCTTACCGTGTTCATTACTCTCTGCATCAATATAATATTTAAAATTATTCTCTTTTATCGTAAGATCTTCTATTTTAAAAATCTTGACGACGACAGCTTGAGATATCATAGATATACCATAATCACTGTCCTTCCTAACATTCCCAATACGGTAATTTGCAATAGATTTCATAGCATTACGGTTACTATCAGGATATTTTGCCACAATTTTTAACCTACATTTCATACATAAATACCCTGTACAACTATCTTTGCCACAAATACAATTATACCATAGAGGATTACCGTTTGATCTTATATATGTTTTACTATTTTTACATTTGCAGCATATTCTCCCTTCATAATAGTTATCTGGAAAAAAATTTCTGATTACCACATCATCTTTGCTTATAACTTCCAACATATTATTTATTCCACAATTCTCTTCTTATCCCAACAACCTTAAATCCTCCATGTAAAGTTCCAGGAAGAGGCGTAGTCGGGTCCTTAAGAATATCAACATATTCCATACCAACCATATCTGGGTATATTATCATACCGGTTTCATAACTTCTATCTATCACAATATGATATCCCCCATGTGTCTCACTCACCCATCTAATATTACCAGCTAACGGTCCAATAATTCTATCTAATAGATCTTCATCTTTTTTGTCAATATCAATAACGAAATATATCCCCTTGGATCTATTCTTATGAATGGCACTGAAAAGTTTAATATCCATTCTTCTATAAAATTCTAAATTCTTGGACTCTCCCTTAAAGGATTCATAAATCCACTTATTGATATTTCCAATAAATTCTCCATAACCTTTGAGAGTTGATCTCGGATCGAGAAGTATATATAGGGCCATACATCCAATATCAATTTCTTTAGATGTATTTCTATCGACAAATGTTCCTTTACTCGCACAACCAATCCTTCTTATTTTTCTTAAAATTCCATCTAAAACATTGTCCCTAATTAGATCTCTATACATGATCTCTTCGCTTCTAGATAATTCTGGACACCATTTCTTCCTAGCATTTAATAACAATATATAAACTTCATCGTCTTCTAGAGGTTTAAGTACCCTTTTAATGAATTCTTTTGTTTCATCTAAATTGCATATTAAATTTTCTTGATCCATTTTTATATCCAATAATCAAATCTTAATCTTATTCATCATATCTTAATCAAATCTTATCTTATTCATCATATCTAAATCAAATCTTATCTTATTCATCATATCTTAATCAAATCTTATCTTATTCATCATATCTTTAAATCTTCGAATAATAGTTCCTATTTGCAATCCACTAAATCTTTTCTCAACTATCATATTCTCTATAATAATACCACTTTTATCGTCCACCTTTCTTTCTATTATTACAGTTATTCTATAATCTCCAATATCCAGAGTTTCTTTAATAACGCCTCCTAATATTGTCAATGTATCTCTTAATGCATCAGTATTTATTTTCATTCATTAGTCCATTCTCTATCCTATATCTCATGGAGATAATTAATCTAAATTGAATCACGACATTAAGACCTACCATACAGGTCACTAAATAAGACCACTAATGCTATATATAAGATAAATGAGGCTCATCAGAGCACCCCAATAGACAAAGTAGCGTTTGCTCACTGTAGCTATAGAGCATAGTAGCAACTATTCCTAGCACTCGAATTTCAATCTAAATGCGTTTAAATGCCCCGATAAGTTATGCAAACTTTTACGCTCCATCTAAATGTCTAAAGCATTATGAATGCTTCCAATTAATAATTTATCACTCAACTATTTTAAGTTTCTTCAAATATTGTTCAATATAAACCAAATTAATAACATCTTCACGATTATATCCAAGAACCTTTTGCCATAAAACCTTCTTTTTATTCTCATCTTCACATGATGCTATTTCCAATAACAATTTTTCTGCTTCCAACCCATCTACTATTCCACTCCTACGTTTAGGAACAGAAGGTATTTGTTTCTCTACGCTTTTCAATCCTCCAAACATTTTTGCACCATGTGCCAATAATTCTAAATCTGTGCAACTAACCCCAGGCAATTCATCCAATACGATACCAAATTGTCCATTAATTACTCCAAAATCATAACCAGTATATCCTTTCCAATTAGGTTTCGTTCTACAGTGATATCCAATTATATCAGTCATTCCATCTATTTCTTTCATTAATCTTTCCTTAGTTATTTCTTTCCCTACTAATTGAACGAAATTCTTATTAAGAAGTTTATATACTTCAGTATTTTCATCAAAATCAAAGTCTAAAATCAACAATCCTATTATGCCTTGATATTGGACGTTTTTTTCATTACATCTTTTATCGCAAAAAAATTTCCAATTTTCATAATCTTTAAAAAATCCATTTCTATCTTTTTCCGGATCAATCAGTCCAGTATAACTGGCCTCAATATCCATGTATACTTTTCTTATTCTTTTCATTCCATGTCTCCTTCTCTATTATGTACCCTTCTTCTATTTCTATTATATTCTTCTATTTCTATTTGTACCCTTCTTATATTTTTAGAAATCCCATCATATATCATCATTTATCTATTTATAAAAAAGAATCTTCACATAAATACATCTCCCATATTTTTTCATTACCAAAAAGATTATCAATAATAATTCTAATTTCCATCTATTATTTCTACTAATTTATTTTCGATAAAATTAAATATTTCATCAAAACATCCTTTATCAGAACTACATATTACAGAACCGTCATCTCTAAAAACCTCATCAATGGTAAAATACCAATTCATATTTACCTGTACAATCCCAACACACATGCTTATACAAGTTTCAAGACTTATCCTTCCACGGTCTAATTCATCTGAATCATCGCAGTCACACACATTCTCCCATCTAAGTCTCTTAACGAAATACCACACCAAACCTTTAATATATCCATAAGGCATCCATCTCATCCACATGACAATTCGATAAGGTTTACTTAGCTCTTGATATCTTCTACCTTTTATTCTCGTCAGAAGACCCCAGCGTCCATGCCGCGGAGGTTTATCAGACTCTATATTGTCATTTCCAGGCATCTTCTATTCCCAATTGAATAGTAAACTATTTCTAAAATCATAATTATCAATCTTTAATAATATTCATCTTCTAATTATTAGATAACCTTCTTTATCAAACTCATCCATATTGATATTATGTTCAGATTTAATAGTAAATTCTATTTCTCTATTCTTCAACCAAAATAACAATAATTTATTAAAATCTAATCCTGCAAGAGACTGAACTATTTCATATCTTTTATACAATTCTGCCAAGTCTTTAATTGTAATTTTATTAATCGGCACATCTCCAATATCTACAACATTATCCCCATCTAGATAAACATTATAATCAATATTTTCTTCATCAATTGCTTTTTTTATTGCAGACTCTTCATAATCTTCTAGATCACTTACTTCTCTAGTTACTTCAATTATCAGCTTCAGTTTTGATACAACAATATAATTTGACCATCCCATATCATTTCCCTCATTTCAGTATTTTTAATTATCTCTCTAACACAGATTTACAATTTCTCAACATAATCGCAGCATCAATAACCTTACTTTCTCCCACAGATCTTATATATCTTCTTTGGTAGCTAGGAGAAGTAAATGCATTACGCATATTCAATTCTATTTTTGCAGATCTTCTAGCAGCTATCAATAACTTGTAATATTCGTCATCATTCATTGGATATATATTCTGGGCAGTCAACAACCACAAAGGTTTCTCTTCACCCAATATTCCATCTTCACTTTTCTCCATATCTCTTCCCATAAAAATGTCTGCCTCTCCTGTTTTTCACCTTATATCATTTGCTACTTGCCAAACCATGACCTTGTTCCATTTTCATTTTATACCACGCTATACAATCTCTTTTATAACGAAATTTTTAATTCCAACATTCTTAATCATTCTTGAGCACATTAAGCAGGGTCCTCCATGTTTAATCTTTTGACCGTCTAAACGTTCGAAATAGATATACATATCTCCATCAATCACTGATATCCCACTTCTAGCAGCATTAATTATCGCATTAGCTTCAGCATGAATACTAGAACAAATATTATAGTCCTTGCCAGGTTCAATTCCAAGTATATATCTTTCACATGTTCCCAAATCACAACAATTAGTCTCACCCCTTGGAGAACCGTTATATCCCGTGGAAACTATTGTATCGTTTTTGATTATTACCGTTCCTGCACGTGCTCTCATACAAGTAGACCTCATCGATACTACTTTCGCTATCTCCATGTAATAATCTTCTTTCGACATTCTATTTGACACGATTAATTTAGTTCCATCCATTATATTTCATCCATTGTAATCTCTTAAGCAATCATTATGTTACCTTTACCACGAAATTCTTTCTTAATTTCTTCAATATCTTCTATAATAGGAGGATTATATGATTTTTTAATATGACCATCATCTGTATATTTATAAAAAATATGCCAAATCTCTTTATTGTCGAAAAGCCTAACAGTACCAAGAAATGTGTACAAACCAATATTCTCTTCAACGGCATCTCCAGTTCCAATTACCAAAATATCTATAGGAATTTTAGGAACATCTTTATCATCATCTATTATAGAATATAAAACAATATCATCATTCTGTTCTATAACAGACAATAATCTAGCAGGAAAAGGCATCTCTACTGTCTGTTGGTCGACATTTTCCAACTTATATCTAATTATTTTGTTCATATCGAAATCCTTTTTATATATCATTAAAAGGTTCTAAACCCTTTTTTTTCTTTCTCTAAACCCTTTATATATCATTAAAAGGTTCTAAACCCTTTTTATTTCTTCTTTGGTTGACCCTCTCAATATAATAATCATTTTCCTTTTCTAAAAATGAAAAAAATCTTCTATGTAATTGTGCAACGAAATCATAATTATCACATCCTTCCTGAAAATAAGCCCTTATTTTATGTGATTCCATTTTTGTCAAGCCATATTTATCAGGACCATCATCAAAGAAATGATTTCCTGCCGCATCTTCTAGATTTTCACATGTCAATCTAGTATCTTCGAATCCTGTTGTCTTTGGGCCAATTAATAGTCTTCTATCTTTCATTATAGCCAGTAATAATTTTTCAAATGGTTTTTCAACATCAAAAAAGAACGTCAATTTTCATCAATCTCCTTTTTCTTTCCTCTCCATCCTTTTTTCATATCTACAATATATCTATTCACAACTATTTTCGCGATTTTCATTTCCTCCCCATTCACGTATATATATGGCAACTCCAGGCATATCATCATCTATAAAATCTGTCAAAGTAAGATCGACAAATCTGGAAGTTCTAATCTTTTTAATCTGATCTTGAGTAAAACCGCAAATCCTTAATCGGCATCTCATTTCATCATTAAACCATATTTTTTCTCCGAGAATTAATTGACCATTAACTGTCTGATCAGATATTTCATCTCCGCTACTAATTACACCCTTTCTCGTTTTTGTTGTATTTCCAGTCACAGAATCAAATATCTCTGCATTAATTCCTTTTTTCTCTAAAAGATTTCTAATATCATCTTCTAGACATTCATACACATATTCAGTCATATCTGACTCCATTTTAATTACTATTTCTCCTGTTGCCATTTGTTCCTCCTAATTAATAAATCAATACAATCAAACAAACCTGGAACACGGCTTAAAAAATCAAATTAAAACTGGAACATGGTTATTATTTGCTTCTCGTAACATCAAATTAATATAAAATTCAAATCTAAAATTCACATAAAAGAATTAAATATAAAAAGAATTAAATATAAAAAGAATTAAATATAAAATTCACATAAAAGAAATATAAAATTCAAAAAAATTCAAAAAAATTGGAGATCAGGATAAAATCAATTAATCTATCAATCAAGATCAAATACTAGATCTCCCAATTGTAGTTGATTCATCTATTCTTTTATTCTGCTTCAGCCGCTTCTTCTACGCCAACATCTTCTTCTTCTGGTTCAAGATATTTGCTTAGTGACGGTGGCAATCTATCATCTTCTCTACCAAGTCTCATGATGAGTAATTTGTCGCCTGTCTTATGGGTACCTGTATCTACAACAATTCCTTCCTGAAATAGTACATATTTTAAACCCCAATATATTGATGTCGGATTCTTCTTAATGAATTCGCCACCCATTTCTTTTCCCATATCTTGAGCTTTAACCCTGATAATTCCGTCATTATTTGCCGCGATTTGTTCTTTAATCCAGGGAATGTGTTTCTGAATCGCTACTGCATATTTCCCATATTTTTCGCCTTTAGTCTTTCCGCCCCTACCAGTTCTTACCTCTGTTGCCTCTATTAATTCTATAGCCATATCTTCATTTTCACCTTATTTTTAGTCTCTTCGTCCTCTTTTTTTGCTTGTCCCCTTTCGAAGACATTCTTTTTTCTTTCTAAAATGTCGGATAAGGTAACTCTTCATAGATAAATATTAATCTATAATAGTATTAGTAATTCTTATTATTAAATATTCTTATCTATATTAAATCGCCTTATCTTTCGACAATGATAAAATATTCTATGTATTTTTTCTTTTTAATTTTTTATTCAATTTTCTATATGTGCATATCGCCTATTATTTAAATATATTAGCTTGCGATATACCACACAATTGGTTCATAAATACATAAAGCTTTCTCCAGTAGAAATACTGCGATGCACATAGATAAACATATAAAGTTTATGATTTCAAGACTACTATAAATCAAGAAGTCACATTGCTCATCATATTATATCCATATTTTAAATTATTTTTACTCTTCGATACTAACCATCATTTTAATAATTTTTTATAATTTCAATCAATTCAATTTCACAAATCCAATTTTATAATCATATCATATAAAATCGTATGTGCCTCATGGATTTCAACTATGGGTATAACTCTAAAAGTTATAATATTATAGTATGGGGTTTCAATATACTTGTCGGTTAGAACGTATTACTTTCACATTTTATTTCGTATTACTTTCACATTTTATTTCGTATTACACATTTTATTTCGTATTACTCATATGAATATTATGGGTTTCAATAGATCGTAGATTCGCAAATAATTCAATAAAAAATAAAGAAAAAATATTCCATCTCTATTCACCATCTCCGAAGAATATATCATCTTCCTGTATCGCTTCAGGAGGCTCAATATAATCACTATGTCCTCCTATCTCAAATATATAGGGCTTAGTCACAGATAATCCTTCCATCTTTCTCCATGTTACCCACAGATGCGAAAGGAAAATCTTTATCATCTTCCTCCTGGCCATCTTTGTTGCTTTCCCAGTTTTTATTTTTTCCAATACAGGTTCTTTATATTTGGCAGTATTTATATTTGCGAGCAGGTTATCTCTCTGCATATATTCTGCAAGATACTGATTATACAAGTCTCCATAGAACTGATTATATTGTATCAAAGATAAAGCCATGTTTCTACACAACTTTTTCATCTTTGGATTATAATCAATTATAGAGCCTTTAATTCTTCTTTGTGCAACAGTTTTCGTTTTTGGATTCTCACATGCACACAGCATCTTTTTAGCTTTTATTGTGAAATTTGTATCTTGTTCATCATCTTCACCAGTTCCACCTACAACTGCATCAAGACCAATAATTTCTGCTTCTTCAGCTTCTCTTATTTTCTTTTTATTATTTTGTTCCTCCAATCTCTTGGCAATTCTGACTATCCACTCTTCTCTCTTTGGAGTTCGCAATACTCTCTTGCCACACTTTAGGCAAATCTCCATTGTAGCCATACCAGAATATGCCCACAACTTTGAAACATTGGCAAATCTTTCAACATCTCTGATTATAGCTATGGTCTGTCCTGCAAGTGACGCCCCAATTCCTCTTTGTCCTACCATCCATGTAGATATATTAAACTTGGATATTTCATTACCTATTTCTTTTACTGTTTCTCTCTCCAATTTTTTCATTCTCATAGCATGATCATTGAAGATTTCTTCTTTGCTCTTTTCTTGTAAAGCTCTATTTCTATTCTCAATAGAGATCCTCACTTTTTGTATATCATACAAGTTGTTGACAAGAGTATTAAGCATCTCTGTTTTTTCATTTCCAGTGAATCTACCACTAGTTTTTTTGATCCCACCTTCTTTTTCAATTTTTTTTACTTCACCCCCTTTTTCAACACCTACTCCTTCCTTCTTGACATCTCCTTCTTTGATCTCATCTTCTATGCCAATTTTTTTATCATTTTTAGTTCTTTTATAGCGTCTATCTTTTTTATATTTTTCATCGGGTTCCATATTCTTTCCTCTTTTCTATTTCTTTATATATTGCCATTATAAAATGACCATAAAAATATTAATTCTTATCTAAAGTCCCAATTTATATACCCAATATTCAATCAACCTAAACAGTTGAGGACTCTCCCTTGGATATTGATCACTACATCCAACAATCTCAGACTTGAAAAGAAATTCTGGAAATTTTCTCTTCAAAAACATTTCTTGTTCTAAATCCATTAAGAAAATTCTATCTGCCCACTCTAAAAGTTCCTTACTCATTCTTTCAGGATATCCATACGAAGTTCCAGTAGATTTCACTTCATATTCAGGTCTAAATTTCTTAAACCATGCCTCAAAAGAAGGAGATCTTTGTACATTTCCTTCGCAAACAAATAACAGCTTGTTCATGATTAATTTTCCATTTAATTTTTCAATTTATTTATATTTATCAATTTTTGAAATTTGTACAATGAATCATCTTTCATTTTCCTACCAAATTTTCCTACCAATTTATTGCCAATTTATATTTTAAATCCTATGTCATTCGTATAATATAAGAATGTCAAATCATATACTATGTTAAAACTCTTGTCACATTTATGACAATGACACCTCTCTATAAGTTTGTCATTATTGCGATCTCTTTCATCTCTCATAATACGCAAACTTCCACAAAATGGACATTTATTTTCAATACTCATTTTTATCCCTCAATTATAGAATCTCTTTCTATTGTATAATATCTAAGTTCCTTCTTCTGTTCTTCTGATAATTCTATCTGAATTGGAATTATATATCTGTTTTCCTTGCTATTCCATGATAATTTAAATGATATACAATCATCTATATTTCCATAATGACAGAATTTATATTTTGCTATCTCACCGCATATTGTACAATTTTTTCCTTCAAGTTCTTCCAATTTATTAAAAAGGTCTTTATTCCAAGAAATGTCATCTTCGATCATCCCAATTATATGACTTCATATCAATATGATGAACACATATGGTCGTTTTCTTGGATAAAGTCTCTCAATGCTGCCAACAGTCTCTCTTCAGTACTTATGATTTTTCCATTCTTCTCATCATCCATTTGTTTCTTTATTTCGAGCATTCGATCGCAATCATATTTATGGTGTGGTTCTACTAAAGCTCTTCCTATATCTTTGAGATTTGACACTCTGAAAGTAGATTCAGTTTCACAAATTGGACATTTTTTTATTACACTGATATCAGAATATCCCTGTGAAGAAGTCACTCTAAATGATATCCCATCAACACGGAAACTTGTAGATCCTGGCCGTTTGACCACGATTTTTATGTTACCACACTCGTCTCCAAGAATCTCCCTAAGAGAAATTAAAGCATTTTCAGCAAACGTTTCTGCTTCTTTAATATTACTCTCTTTGATCAATTCTTTTTCTTCTTCATATGCACCAATTGCTTTTTCTTTTAAGCCCATATTGACATCTCCTTAATCATTTTTTTCATTTTCAATATTCATAAATTTTCTCCACTCAAAATAATTGTGGATAAAACTACCAACGTGAAAATAATACCTAGAAAACCAATAATTAATGCCACTGTTGTAAATTCATCACTAAGCACATCTCCTAAATTTTGTATTTTCATTTTTTCACTCCATTGTACTCTCAACTGTTCCACCCTTCATGAATCTGTTTGAAAACTACAGGATTCCTACAGTCACACATTGGTTTTCAATTTTTAAGATTCACAATAGTTTACCGGATCTCATACTCATTATGGTTGACAATATTTAAGGGTCTCATTTGAATAATATTTCTTTGGGTTTCATCTATAAGATAATTCGCAGTTTATTACAGGATTTCACCAGAAGGTTGGCTCATATTTCTATAATTCTTTACTTATGTTCACCTACTTTTTGTTCGAAATATATTTGGGTTTCACTATAAATTCGTGATTATTAATTTCTAACCTTTATATATCATTTCTTTAGAATATATCCGTTTTTTGTACCTTTCACATTCTTGTATTTTTTATATGCATCAATTGCCTGCAGAGACAACTCTTGAAATTTATCTTCATTTCTTTAACAAATATTCTTTTGATATTGCAATTCCTTCTCCTTTCCAATAAGGAAATATCCACTTTTTAGTACCTTTCACATTCTTGTATTTTTCATCTCTAAAATGTCTATAATGACCCATCACAAGAAACTTATATCCAAGTTTCCTACTCCCAAAATCTTCCATATCAGAATTAAACTTTTTAACATATTTCTTAAATTCATCCTTTGCTCTTATGACAATTCTGGTTGGAATAGGAACTTTTTTTCTTTTAATTCTTTTTATATTCTGTTCTTCTTTTGTCTCAATAACCACAACAGATAAGTCATTTGTATTTCCTTCTACCATGTCAATAATATTACATATCAACATTCTAACATATTCAGCACATCTTTTCAGTTTCTTACTTTCTTCTTTTGAATCTAAAAATTGACTACCTATAACTTTATCTATCAACGCAAATGACAGATGATATTCACAACCAACATTGACATCTGCTGCAACAACAAAAATTGCATAATCATTGACATCTGGATGATGTAATGTATAAGAACAAGTTCCCTTTTCAGTATTGCATTCCGTTATATATATTCCCTTTATAATAAGATCTTCAAAATGAAAATCGTTATTTATAAATATAGAATGAAAAAACAGAGGTCTAAAGAAAATCTTATTATCAGTGCGCTCTACCAAAGGAATTAAATCTTTTTCTAACTCGACAAGTCTTAATTCTTTATTAATATCTTTGCCTGATTCCAGGCCAAGTATTCTAGCAAATGCTTTCGCAAATACACCTTCTGGAGATTGGTCAGGTATGGTCGACATTATATTCGCATAATATATTACAAAATTATAAGGAGGATATGTCTCAGCAAATTTTTTATACTGTTGTTTCGATTTCTCAGGCATGCCACCTGGACAAAATTTTTTCATCTCTTGATCAAATAAAGACATATCTATATCATTGTCTCCTTAGAATTATATCTGCTCTTCATCAAGCTTCACGGTTACTTCTTCCTTCTTTGTCAGTCTGCACTCGCTGAGTGCCTGTATCATATCTGTATGATCTTCGCTGCTGTTAATTTTAAAACCCAGTCTGACCAGAGCATCATGAATCATTTCACATATATCAGAACAACTTGGTTGTGACATTTTTATACCTCCATTATTATTTCTTTTTTCGTATCTCATTAATCATGACTTTCCATTTGTCCAGCGTTTCTTGTGGTATTTCTTCATAGTATTTCGGGCATGATATCGACTCAATTTACCTTATGGCATATTGTATTTCATCAAGAATGATTTGAACATTCTTAATTTCAAATGGAAAGTTCGCATATTCCCACCGGGCTTTTCAAACGTTCAATTGTTCACAATTTAACTTTGGGTTTCATACTTCAACAGGTTCACAAGTCTCAAATGGTTTCCATTATTGGTTTCACAATAAAAATTGAGAAGAATATGATTCACAATGCATCTTCGGATTTCACTCAGACCTTGGTTCACAGTTTATGGTCTACCAGATATATGGTTCACATACTTATATGGATTTCATATTATGGTTGATTCACATATTTTCGTGTATTATTACTCTAATTTTGTCTTGCCTTACGATATATAATGATTATAATAGCAGATATAATAATATTTGCAAGATAAGCCAATGGTTCTCCTCTGAATAGTGTATAATCATCTCCATTAATTACAAAAGCCGCCCTTTTCCAATTGAAAAATCCGAAACAAATAGCTATATTTTCTGAATATCCATCAATCACATGGACAAATTCATGAACCAAAACTGTCAGGAATACAAATCCTAAAGTCATAAGAATACTCTCCAAAATATTAAGAACGCTATTCCAATTTATTTTCATTTTTGAAACATCCGGTCTCTGAACAGTTTCTTATGAATAATTTTTTTTATTTACCATAATTCTATAACAAATAGCCATTTTATCGGTAGCACTTGTGGTAGTATTCTCGCATATAATAGCTCAGTTGTCTGTTACAAGAATATGAGAAAGCTTCACAATAATCAAGCCATAAGAGGAAAGAGATTCATAATAATATCATATTCTTCACTTTGATTCACATTTTGATCTTTGATTTCATAAGCCAATCTCACATTATATCTCTGTTGAGAGATGATTGACTCACACAATTTGTCAGGGTTTCGTACACAGATAGGTTCACACTATTTCATTGGACTTCAGATGTTGCTCGGTTCACAAACAAGTTATCGCATGCCATATCATTTATATACTCTCCCTTTTTTGGTTCAATATCTTCTTCCAAGTCAATTCTTTTTATTTCCATTTCGCACTTGATACATTTAACCTTTAGTTCCATATATGCATTACATTGTTCTTCGGTCAACTTGATTTTTCAAAATATTCTTCTTCATCTTCCATTTTTATACCTCTTTTTGTTATCTGTTTTTAATCAATATTGTCAAAATAAACACAGTATTTTTGCTGATTTCAGAATTATACAGATTTCTTTATATCGAAACCCACACTAAACATTGTCTTCTTGTATCTTTGGGATACATCCTCCATTAACAGTATTTCATTCTTCCCACACAATTTTTTCAGTACATAACCTATGACATTCGTAAAATAATAACTATCGTCTTGTTTCTTTGGATCGAACAAATTATATGTTAAAATAAGTTTCATGTCTCTTATTTCTCTCTGAAATATTGTTTCTAAATCTCTTACATAATATGAGAAAGCTCCACAATAGTCAAGCCATAAAAAGTTGAGATGTTCTTCAGGATGGTCTATGATATATTGAAGAGCAGAAGTGTTAATAAGTTCTATGTTCAGATTAGTATTATATTGTCTCAAAGCCTCAGCAACTTCATCAAACTCAAGATGATTAGGAATTATTATTTTCTTTGGATTCTTTCCTTGTTTATCTATCTCTTTTAAAGCACCCAATTCCGGACTTTCAAGCATTAACACTATGTCACCGTCTTTAATATTTCCTATTATATTATGTCGGATATTTTCTTTATTTTCGCTTCCGCCATATCTATAGCCAGATAGTACCCTTGCGTTGATACGAGATTTTTTGCCAGATTTCCCAAAGCTTGAAATAGGCAATTGATTCTTTGGGGTGTAATCTGGGATTATAGTAATATTTTTTTTTACAAATATCTTTTTTATATTTGTCCATATTTGATTTTTGATTTGCTACCTCAAGAAATTCATTCCATGTTCCAAAAAGTCTGCGATAAGTCCCTATACTAAATTGCGACCCATTCTCTCTATTAATCATACCAAACTTCAAATTAGGATATTTATTTTTTAATTCCCAATAATTTTTTATCAAATCTTCTTTGGTTATGTTTTCTCTACATTTTTCTCCTATTGTCTCAAGAAATTTATTCCAACTTCCAAAATGTCTAATATAATTTATTTTATGAAACTTTGACCCATTATTTTTGGTAACTATGTCAAGCGATAAATTAGGATATTTATTTTTTAGATTCCAATAATTTTCTATCAAATCTTCTTTAGATATTTTGCACTTTTCTCCTATTGTCTCAAGAAATTTACACCAACTTCCAAAATGTCTGAGATATGTTGACATGTCAAATTTTCAAACAATCACATCGTGACCTTTTCCATAATGTTCCATCAGAAAATCTATTGGTTCCATTGTTTCTATACCCATTAGTGACACTTGTAGATACCCAGACTCATCACTGTCTAATAGATCCTTTATTGCATCGGCGCGTCTCAAAGCATTTAGCAATATATCGTCTTCGTCTGTTAATTTATCCTTATTTGTTTCATCACATTTCAAGCATTTAAACCACGATTTGTTTATATTCATTTTCATTCCTCTTTTTATTACTTGTATTTATTCCTCTGGATCTTTTCCACATTTTGTGCAATACATTCTTGCATCGTCAATCGACGTACCAGCATATACCCTAAAAGTATCATTTCCATATGTATTGCAAAGTATCTTTTCTTTTGGGTTTTCGTGTTTATCTTCCATTACATACCACTACTCTTTTTCTAATTTCACTAAAATTAACTTCTTAACCATGCAATTCTATTATACGCAGTTTTAATTATCAATTTCAGCTATTATATAATCTACTCTCCTATATCTCTCCATAGCAATCTGAATTTAGCAATTTTCTTTAAAATTCATCACAATCTTTTTCAAAAAATTCAGATAGATATATTATCTTTTGCTCAGGAGTAAGAATATTCTCAAACAGTTCTTCGTAAGAACCTCTATATCCTCCTTCTCTTATTATAGGTTTTGCACCCATCAATTTTGCAACATTCCCAGAAACTTCTTCAGAAGGCAATCCGAATGTCTTCGCTATATCTTCCGGCAATCTCATAGCACCGTCTCGCATTATTCTCCCATCATTGAACTCTCCATCAAATGTATCCGCATTTATCTTCACAGCTTGACACCATTCAATTGGGACTTTATCTTCAGCTTCTGCCTCTGGCAATAACGCATATATCCATGCCAAATGCTTGTTACTCCTACCACCTAACCAACTTCCCCTTAAATTTTTCATTTCTTCTACTAAAAGTTTCCATTTTGGAGCACCTTTTTTGCTTATTGGTGAAGTTTTCGCATTATAATATGCACAATACATTATCATCTAGGATTTTCCACTTTCCCTTGTCACTTTCTACTTCTTCGAATGACATGCCACTAATAATACTAACCCTTCTTTTTCTCTCGTCTTCAACAAGTTCAATGTTACATGCAGCCTTTCCGGCATTTCCTACACATGCCAGATTCAGATTTCCGAAAGAAATTAACTTGAGACTTTCTGCATCAAATCTCTTTCCTTTGGTTACAAGTTCTTCTCTTATCTCATAAAAAGGTTTATATCTTCTTGACGTCATTTTTATTCCTCTTTTATTAAATCTTCTATACTAATATCTCTCTGAGCCACATAATTATTCTACATATCCATACAACGCAGAAATCAGATTTGCGGTATCTTTTTTATCAAATTCTACTTTCCATTTCGCAAAAGTTTTTATATTCTCACGCTCAGATATTGGTTGTGCATCAAATATTTTCTGTGCTAAATCCTTGTCGAGTTCTCGTATACTATATGACGAAAAATTTCTCATTGTATCAATATAGTCGAACAACATAAAGAATACCTTTGCTTCACCAGCCTTTCTAAAGAACTTGCCTGGATTAAGAATCATAGAACAATATCTTCTTAGTTGTTTCTGTTGGATTTGAACTTTTCCATGTTTAATTTCAAAAATAATAATCTTTTTTCCATACTTTAATTTATCCTTATATGATACTTCAAGGGCAAAATCTCCTTCGCTCAACACTTTGACAGAAACAATATCAACATTAGGGAAAAACTTTTCTAAACCTCCTCCGCGCATTGTAAGGTCGAAGAGTTTTCTCTTACCGATTCTTTCAGCAAGTATTCCATAATCTTGTGAAATCAATTTTGCATTTCCCTTTTCAGACTCATTCTTCATATGTTGCCAAATTGGTTTTTCATCTATCATATTATAAATTTCTTTGTCCATATCTATCCTAAAATTATTAAATCCTTTCCTCTCAAAATCTTTTTATGTTTGGCATGAACAATTTCTTTCTAAATTATTACATCCTTCACAGATTCTTTCACTTTTTCCTTTTATAATCCTGATTTTAATATTCCTATCACATTTGGCACATATTTCTGTCATTTTAAACTCTCTCGAAAAATCCTTATTTTATTTATAATCTTGGTTCAATGCTTTCCAAGCGATAGAAAAATTCATCCAATTATTCTTTTGTACACTGAACAATTAACTATCTTAACAATATATTCCATTACCTGTATTTTTTATCTCCATCATTTTTCATTTTTTAAATTTTTTTAATTTATATGGCGTTTGATACGTTGAATATCTGGATTTTAGTTCTACTTTTATTGTTTCAAATGTTAAATATGCTCTATCTCTATTTTGATCCCTTCTTAGCAACTTTTCTTGTACGTCTATCATATAGACATATACAAATGGACTTGCAGACAATACTGCTCTACGATATCCAAATTTGCTCTCATCTTTCAAATTCTTAGTTACATAAGAATTTGGTTTCAGATAGGAAATTTCTTGGTCCGTACCATGATAGAATATCATAAAAGATTCTTAAAAAATCATATTCCTTTTCCACGAACCACCCATTTATTTTTCAAGCGCAGGAGACGACTTATCCTTAACTTTACCCCATAGTTTTCCGGTTATTCTCTCCATATCCAACCAAGGCTTCTCTTTTCATTTATTTCTTCTTAAAGAACAACCATGAATTTTTCCCAATATTTGGGACATACACAAGATTAAAAATTCCATTTAACTTTTTTCCTTTAAGTTCAAACGTTAGTTTGCTATCATTCCTTTCTCTTAACAAGAATGTCCCCTTGTCCCATATAGCCACTGTTCCAGCTCCATACATCCCTGCAGGTATTACACCTTCAAAACTACCATACTCAACAGGATGATCTTCTACATTTATAGCCAATCTTTTTATTCCTTTTTCAGTTGGAGGTTCCTTAGGAACCGCCCAAGATTTAAGTACACCATCAATCTCAAGTCTCAAATCCCAATGCAAATGACTAGAATGATGCTCCTGTATCACGAATATATTACCACGCTTATCTCCAATATTACCTTTTGGCTCTGGAGAAACCTGGAAATCTCTTTTCTTATGATATTCTTCAAGTGACATAATCTCCCTCTTTAATTTTTTAATTCTCTTTAATAATATAGAATGAAACATTTCATCTCTTCTATTATCTTTAACTCATCCCCATTTTTATTCAACTTCTCCTTTTTATGAACTCTTGTCTCATCAGATCAATTTCTTCATTACGCTTCTTATGATATTCTTTTTGGTAGCACTTGTTACACTTCCACTTACCAGTCCATTTTCCGTCATTATCAACATCTCTATGCCAAACAATTCTATTAATTACTTTGTCATTGGTCTTATTGCTCCCACACTTGCAACATATTCTATTATTATTCAGATATATTCTAGGCTGTCTAACATGTGGCAACATTGTAATCATTCCATGACAAATCCACAATCATTAACATCGCCATCATTCACAAATGAACAAAATGCTCCACAATTTACAACTCCTTCTGGGTCATATGCTACATTTATGTTTAATCTGTCGTATTCGTATCCACCAAAATCATCATGAATTCTTGTAACATCATCAACGCCCCATCTCAATCTTTTAGCATATTCTGCTTTCAGATACACGAATCCCATGTCGTCTGTTTCAAACACTTCTTCTGGTAAACCCCAATAAGTCTTAATTTTAGCATTTTCATCATCTAGCATATCAAAAAAAGTTTCAACATCCAAACTCATTTGTGGTTTTACTCCGTCTTTTAATGAGATAATATCTCCATATTTAAATGTCATATCTCATTTCCTTTTTACAAATAGGACATCCATCAGAATTTTCTAAATCACTACAGCTAATTGATATTTCAGTACCTTTGGTATGTTCGCACAAATTTATATCAAGAGATGCCCTATCGCTAATTTTCGATGAACACCTTATATTTATATCTAATCTAAAAACCTTTTTATCAGATATATTTAACTGATTTAAAAAGTCTGTTACTACTTCTATTACTGTTCGTGGTCTCATATCTTTATACCGTCATGCCAATTATATAATTTCTTCTAATCCCGCCACAAAATCCTTTTTCCATCATACAAATCTCCTGTTTTATATTCTTATTGATTTATTTATCATATCATATTATAAAATTCTGACTTTTGATTTTCCCTTCCTTTTTCATTTCTTCAAACATCTTTTTTATAGCATTGATTTGTGCCCTTGTTATAGTTTTTGTGCGTGCTTCTTTAGATAATCTAATGTATCTCACCAATGATTCGCAAACACATTTACCAATATCTTCTTCTGTTTTCTTATATTTCTGACAAAACTCTATTCTATTATTAATAGTCATCAATGCAAATCTTTGAAGTTCTTCAACATCAGCATGATTGGAAGTATTCAATTTTGTATGACTTTGATTTTTTCCAACAGTTACACGTCCCTTAGGTATTAATTTCAATGCCAAGAATTGATGTCCATTATTTATTCCTTTATCCATTTTTTCTACAATCCCTTTGTCTAAATTCTCTTTTTCTGCTTCTCTTACGTTTATATTAATACCCATTTTTTGCCATTTTAATTGCATTTTTAGATGATAATCATCGTGCACAACTTCAGTGTTTATAGGAGTCCCTCTTGAACAAAAATTTGAATGAGGATGTATATAGGCATATGGCACGTCGCATTCTGGGCATCTTTGTGAACTTCCATGTCCATGAGGTATATTATCTTCGCCACATCCTACTACTCCCATTGGACATGGATAACATGCCTTACATCTTTCTTTTCCATTTTCATTTGCCATCGCAAAATATCTCCGTTCACAATCTCCGCAAACAGCCGTAGATTCATCAAATTAATAATGATTCTTTAATTCCAAATTTCCAAACTTTTAAATTTCAAAAAACTTATCATTCCTTTTCACTTAGTTCAAACTATTTTCCGCTTGCAAAAATCTCTTTATTATTATTTCAAAAATCGAATAGAAAATATATATCGTCGCAAATGCAGAAATAGCATATACTATCAGATATGGCAATATTTTAATCTTGTTCTGTATATGCTGCCAATGATGCAATATAATCCCATATGTATCATAAATGGATATCTAAGTTTTTTAGTTATTCTCATAAGATTCATTTTTCATCTCACGTGTGTATATCCTTTCCGTGTCATTTCATTCCAACCTCAATTCTTTTAAAGAAACTTTAAATCTTCACAATTGGTTTTTCACCATTTTTCAAGCTTTTTTTCTTATCAGATTCTAATTCTAATTTTCTATATTTCACAGGTTTCACACCTTCGATTTTTTCTAATTTTGAAAGCTTAATAAGTTTTCTTATCTGTTGAGATGGGACGGCATCCCACGAAGATTTTGTATATTTATATCCTGCATCTTTAAGAGCTTTTATATAATCTTGGAGTGTAAATTCATCCCCTAGATAGTCTCTTAAATTTCCCCATATAATTTTCATTGCCTCCCTGCGCACTTTAGCACCCTCCATGCGCACTTTAGCACCCTCCATGCGCACTTTAGGTCTAATTTGACTACCGGTCTTTTCAATAACTTCTCTATCAACATCAATATCGACAATTTCTTTTTCGCTTTTGATAATCATGAAATTGTCAAAAAAATTTCTGATTATTTCGTTGCTCTTAGCCATTCCAAGTTCTGTTGTACTTACTATATCAACCGTACTCGTATCTGTAAATACTCTAAATTTATATCCTATTGTTTCAACTTTTATCATATGATTTATCTCCGTTTTATATCGTTTTTTGATCACAATATTATTGATTTGATAACCAAATCAATAATTATAATCTGAAATCTGACCATAAAGTTATTAAATCAAAAAATATACACTTCTATGATGAGCCTTAAATATATAAATGTTTCCTTAATAGAAATGCTCCGATTTAAGTAGAAACGCACGATATTTTTGCCAATAATTCGCGTTATCTGCTAATCATTATCTGCTAATCCTAATTATTATTTGTTATTATTAATCAGACTTTATAATTATCATTTCTGCAAATTTTATAACCGCAAATTCCTAGTTATAACCTATTGCAAAAACTTTCTCACAGCCAGGAATAGCCAGATCACATCCAGTACATTTTTCATATCTTGCGAAATAATATGATTGACATATAATACTATGATTCACTAACCTAGGATGTTCTCTCATTTGTTTTAAACTCATCTTCTTCATAAAATTATGTCCGACAATCTCAACAATCTCTATTTGATCATCATCATAAAATTCATTTTATCATTGATAAAGTCTATGTCCATTTTTATTCTCCTTCCATCCATTTTTTCAAAAAATCGAATTTCTTTTTTCAAAAAATATTTTTTCATTAATTTCTATTGGCACTATGTTTCAACCCTTTTCAACCCTTTTCTTGCATTATATCTCAATAGATCAATATCTCTTCTTACAATATCTACAATACTGCGAGATATTAAATCATCTTTATCATCGGGTATCATATCATATATCTCTCTTTCTCTTTTAGTTAGTTCTCTTTTGAACATTTATCAATCCATCCTTTTTTTCATTTTCCTTTTATGTCTTTATTTAATCGTTTTCATCTATCTTCTGATTCTTCAATTTCTTTTTCTTTTTCTGCTGTATTATTAACACTGAAGCACCAATCTCCGCCTATCATAGTCTTGATTAATGATTCAATTTCTCTTATTATGCAATTATAATCATCATGAATAATGCCGTCTGTACCCATATGACATGGATCTACTATCATATGATTTATCTCTTTTCTTCCTTTCTTTAATTCTTTCAAAGAAATTCTCAGAGCATCTATTGCTAAATTTCTTCTGATAATATTTATCTTTAGAATTTCAACATCTATTGATTCAATAAAGTCTCCCATATTATCACTTTCATACTTTTTTTACTCTAATTTTTTGATATTATAATATTGATATCGAGGATCTAAAGAAATTATTTCTCTAGGAACTCCAGATTCTAATAGTTTTTTATTATTTTCCAAGCAGCAATCTTCTGCCCTGAATCTGTTATCAGTCTCGAAAAGCTCTATTGGCATATTACCATAACCCACTGCGAAAACTTTAAATTTTTTAACCTTTTCTATCTTATCAGACGATATTTTTCTTTTTCCTTTATATATATTCTTTATATCTTTTCTTTTCACTAAAAAATTTTCTATCATATTATCAGACATCCATCTTGTCTCAATGGATTCATCTTCTATATCAAATGAATCAAGAATTTTAGCAACACAATCCTGACACTTATCTTTTTCTATATCACTCATATGCAACGCATCTAGCTCAATTCCACATATGGAACATAAATGGTCAGATTTGATTCCGCTTTCACCTTTACCATCCTCAATTCGTTGCATGTAATCAAATTCGAAGAAAGTATCAGTAGGGTCACCTTCACCACAGGAAATACAACCATTAAACTTCCCAGCAACTTTTTCTAGACTTTCCCAGAATCTCTCGCAATCTTGCCTAATACCATTTGGTGATAGTATATTATGATATTTACCACAAGGGTCTAGACTCATATATGAACCTATATAGACTCTTTTGAAGTTCCCACCATTATCTTCATCCTTCGCTTCAATAGCTTCTTTCATTTTTTCTTTAAGAAACTCTTCCATTTCTTTCTGATTCATGCTTGTTTTTTTGAACATATTATCACCTCTTACCATTATTATCTATCATTATATCTATCATTATATCTATCATTATATCTATCATTATATCTATCATTATATCTATCATTATATCTATAAAATATCTATCATTATATCAAAATATCTATCATTATATCTATCATTATCTCTCAATATACCACACATATTCATATTTCCAATTGTCGATTATGGCTATGGACATCAATATAACAATAAATACAATCAATCCTGCAAAAAATGTCAAAAGGTCGTATTTATTTCTGATAAAAAAATATTTAGCCAACTGCCATGAATTAAATATTGATACTATTATCAACCCACTCCACAAATACGGATGGTCAAAAAATTTGCCAATAAGAAAATTCATATTTTGGTAGAACATTGTGTCAATCACCATATGTATCTTTTCACCCCTTTTGCATCATTTCTTCTAAGTTCAATCTTTGTTTGTTTCGGATGTTTTTATTTATTCTTAATTTTCTTTATAAGTATTCCAAAATCAGAATTGCCAATCCAGAGCTCACAGCCAGCAGCATAGAATTCCTTT
>Ga0209323_10000144_pt1 | contig 41785 bp, 43 predicted proteins | sample Rifsed19ft2_FD_184014 | JGI IMG/M metagenome (GOLD analysis project Ga0209323, IMG submission 184014) | Soil microbial communities from Rifle, Colorado, USA - sediment 19ft 2 (version 2) | ecosystem: Environmental > Terrestrial > Deep subsurface > Rock core/Sediment | place: Rifle, Colorado...
AAGGAGTTTGTGGGAATACTTTGAGAAGATTTAGACACTACTTACCCAAGCCCTAAGCTCTTATTGAGCGAATAAAATTCAGAGGAAATAGCATATAAGCCAATAGGCAGTAAAGCTAAATCCTCAGTGCACTTTAGGAGGTTTGGGTGAAAGCCAGAGTCTGACGAGGAGTTCGACAACGCGCTGTACTTCAACTTCAACGGCGACAAGCTCAAGCTGAACGACAATTGGGTCAGCAATCCGAATCAGAAGTTCGGCTCGGCTTCTGCCTCCCTGAGGTTGTGTCTGAATCTACTAGGCACTTTGCTTGGTGTGTCTTATCCAGCCACCAAGCATTTTGCCTATTTCTTGGAGAAAAGACTCTAGTTGTAGATATTTATTGTTATCAATGCATTGAGTGTCTTTTGCTAGCCTCAATAGGGTCTTGAGAGATTCTAGCTTTGCGTCTGCCTTTTCAAGCAAATCAAGTTTCTGTTCTTGTCTTCTGCCAGCCAAAAATAAGAGTTCAAAGAGCTCAAGGGAGTTATTACTCAGAGTCTGCCCTAGAGTATATTTGTGTGCCTTGGGAAATTTGTTCTGGGCTAAATAAAGTTCTTTGTAGAAATCGTAAAGTTTCTGAAAGATGGGTACATCAGAATTGATTGACTTAGGAGGTAAAAATTGAAAGTCTTCGGCCATAATTATGATAAAGTTATATCACTCGAGGCTTTATTGCAAGCTTGGGATGAGTTTAAAAAAGGGAAAAGAGATAAGCCTGACGTTGGCTATTTTGAACTACATCTCGAGGATAACCTTTTCAAACTACATCGGGAGCTACGAAATAAGACCTACCGCCATTCTCCTTACACTGGGTTTTACATCCACGACCCAAAAGTTCGACATATTCACAAAGCCACTGTTCGAGATAGAGTCATTCACCACGCCCTCTTCAGTGCCCTTAACCCGCTTTTCGAGCCAACATTTATTCCAGAGTCTTACTCGTGTAGGAAGGGTTATGGTACTCACAAAGGATTCAAAAAGCTTGTGCACTGCTGCCGCAAAATCTCTCGTAACTACACTGTGGGTTGTTGGGCTTTGAAGTGCGACGTGCGAAAATTCTTTGATAGTGTTGACCACGAAATTTTGTTAAAGCTAGTGAAAGCAAGGATAAAAGACCCCGACACTCTTTGGTTAGTAAAGAAAATCGTGGAAAGTTACGAAACTACGAAGGGGAAGGGTATCCCTATTGGTAACCTCACCAGCCAACTCTTTGCAAACATTTACTTAAATAGTCTTGACCAGTTTGTTAAACACCACTTGAAGGTTAAGTATTATGTTCGTTACGCAGACGATTTTATTATTTTGGACGAAGACTTTAGATTTTTACTTGGAGCCCTAGGAAAGATTGGAGAATTTGTCGGAAAAGAGTTAAAACTCGAACTCCACCAAGACAAAATCTCCTTACGGAGACTTACGTGGGGTGTTGATTTTGTTGGTTATGTAGCCTTGCCATACTACCAAATCGTTAGGACTAAAACTAAAAGAAGGATTTATAGAAAGGTTAGAGAAAATATAGACATTTACAGGCGAGGGAAGTCAGACGTAACATCGATCAACCAATCCGTTCAATCATATCTTGGAATTCTTAAACACGCTGATACCCATAAGCTAGAACTTGATTTAAAGAATCAAATATTGTTTTGGTTGGGTAGTTAGAGCTCTTCGAGTTTAATGGGTTTATCCAAACGACTTTGGATTAAATTAAGGTATTTTTCGGTGGTGGCAAGCCTCTTGTGTCCAGCCAACTTGCTTACCAAAACTAGGGAAGTACCAGCCATGAGGTGATGGGCTACAAAAGTGTGGCGCAGATCATTAACCTTGGCATCTTTAATTCCTGCTAGGCGGAAGTAACGGTCAATAGCAGTTCTAATGTTGCGAACTAAAAGGGGTCGACCAGTTTTAGTAATGAAAAGAGTCTCCTCTTTAGTTTCTGGTCTTATTTCCAAATAGCGCTTGAGAGCAGTTTCAGAAGCCTTATTTAAAGGGACAGTTCTTTCAGGGTAACTTTCCCCGGCAGGAACATGGAGTTCCCCAGCTCGACCGTTTTCACCGAAGGTGACATCAGGTAGCTTTAGTTTAGCCAGCTCACCAATTCTTATCCCAGTTTGAAGAAGCAGCTCAATAATTGCTGAGAGACGAGTGTCATCGCGGGCGGAATCCCGCAGGGCCCGGTACTCCATCTTAGAGAGAATTCTGGGTGGTTTCATCTCAAACTTAGGGTGAGCAAGTAGTGCCGCAGGATCGTCAGTAACAATATCGCTAATTTTTAGAAAACGGAAAAAGGTTTTAGTGGAATTAGTTTTTCTTGAGATGCTTTTAGGGGTATAGCCTTCTTTAACAAGTTTGGCCATAAAGGCTTGAAGATCTTTGGTATTTACTTCATGGACCTGACTTTTCTTTAGTTCATCAAGAAAGTTAGTGAGCTGCTCAATATCTTTTCCATAGGCTAAAACAGTCGCACTGGAACGACCTTGCTTTTTAAGATGTTCAACAAACTTAGAATGAGCCTCTTTTAACCCAACCATAATCTTGAAACCAAGAACTACTAAGCAGAGGTTCTTTAGTTATCTTAAGCAGAGTGTAACAAGTATTCATACCCTTGTCAAGACACTATAGGGTGCTTCGCACCCTGCGTCTATGAAGACTAAGGGTGCTTCGCACCTTGCGTCTATGAAGACTAAGGGTGCTTCGCACCCTGCGTCTATGAAGACTAAGGGTGCTTCGCACCTTGCGTTACTTCGTGACTAAGGACTCTGTGCACCCTTCATCTCAGAAAATGTAGATCGCTTGGGTTCACTTTATTTTTATCAAGACTGGAGTTCGCTTTCTGGGGTATAATTAAAACATGAGAAAACTGCTGTCCTTATTAGTAATTGGTTTTTTACTTTTTTTTAACTTTAGTCTCTTAAAAAGTAGTTATGAGTCTGCCATGAAGCTCGGATCAGTTAGTCAAGAGGAAGAAAAAGTTAGAGAGCTGGAGAAGATTAACTTAAACTTGAAAGAAGAGCTAAAGAGGCGAGATTCAAGTTTGTTTATCGAGCAAGAAGCCCGTAATCGCCTAGGTTTGGGAAAACCTGGGGAGACAGCGATAATTGTTGAGGAAGCCGGTATTAGTAAAGCTCAAAAACAAGATCAGCAGGCGAAGACAAATTTTCAAAAGTGGGTGGAATTATTCAGAATTTAATCTTGCGTAGTTGATTTGTAGACGCTAATTTCGCTAGTTTGTGTGTTACCAACAAAATCAGTTGCGGTTGCCGCAAGCTTATGGTTGCCAGTGGAGCCGTTGCCAACCACCCAAGAATAGAGGTAAGGTGGCTGAAAGAACTCTTTAACCTGCCTACCATCAATCAAGAGGCTTACCTTTTCAATTCCTAAATTGTCGGCAACGTTTAGTTTAACTGCTATAGTTAGCGACGAAACGTAAGAGCCATCTCTTAAAGTTTCGAAGCTGACAGTTGGAGGTTCTAGATCATTGTTGCCAATTACTATTTTAATTGGATTAGAAGCTTGTACCAATCCGTTAGTGTTGTTAGCAATTGCAGAAAGGATTGTTTCGCCGTTTTTAAACTTAGTTGAATCAAAGGGTACGGCAGTTGTGAACTTACTTGAAGCATTGGTATTATTAACAGTTACCAAAATGTTCTCGCCGACGATAAGGCTCACAGAGGAGATTGCGTAACTTTCGTCACTAGCCTCAATTTGGATGTTCCTTACTCCAGAAATTATTTCTCCATCGGAAGGATCAGTAATGTTTACTAAGGAAGTGGAGATAAAGCTCTTTTCATTAAGAAGAGCAGCTTGGGAACGTGTGTCGCGAGTAAGGGTTACCTGTAGCACAGTAACGGGTATTGCCAAGACTATAAAGAGAGTAATAAAGATAGAGTAAAGATCTCTTGGGTTGTAGGGAGGCAGGAGAATTTTTTTGAATTCCTTAAGCATAAACAGCACTTAAAAAACTAGCCAGCATAATGCCGACAACTAAAACAATAAAAGTATTTACGAAAACGATGTAGAAACTTTTTATGGAAAACGGGTTTTTGGCAGCGAGCTGTAGTTCTTTAAAAAGATCCATGGCAGTTATTAAGTAAATTTACTCACATCGCTAGTGTTGTGTCAATTGATTAGGGGAAATTTGGTTGCGGGTGCCGGGTTCGCACCGGCTTAAGCGAGATTATGAGCCTCGCGGGATTCTAAACCCCCCACCCGCGGTAAATCTCGACAATTCTAGCACAGCTTCAACTTCTAGTCAATCTTTGGTATAATCCAACGACTTGGCAGGGTAGCTCAACGGCAGAGCAGCAGATTCATAAGCTGCGGGTTGTGGGTTCAAGTCCCACCCCTGCCACCACAACTTAATGTCCGAACTTATATTACTTATCGTTTTACTTCTACTGTCGGCTTTCTTTGCTGCTGTAGAAGCAGCTACCTTATCTGTTAGTAAGGTAAAGTTGCGCTCACTTCTCGAACAAAAAAGAAAAGGAGCAGCCGTTCTCTACAGCATAAAACAAAACCCCAACCGTCTTCTGATCACAATTCTTATTGGTAACAACTTAGTTAACATTGCCGCTGCTTCAGTGGCTACTGCTGCCTCAATTAAATTGTTTGGAGATACTGGTGTTGGTATTGCTACCGGGGTAATGACCTTACTAATCTTGGTTTTCGGCGATATTACACCGAAAACTTTTGCTATCCAAAATGCGGAAAGCCTGGCTTTATTATTTGCTCGGCCTATTCAAATTCTGGAATTTGTTTTATGGCCGGCAGTGACAATTTTTGAGGCAATTGCTAGGTTTGTTAATAGTCTAAGTGGTGAGAAATCGACTCGCTTGACCGAAGAAGAACTGCGTTCAATCATCACTTTAGGCAGGGAAGAGGGCCTACTAGATACCGAGGCTACCAAAAGGCTCCAGTCAGTCCTTGATTTTGAGACAACTACAGTGGCCCAAATCATGACCCCAAAAGCAGAGATTATCAGTTTTGATGCGGGTCTCACCATTGAACAGTTTCTCGACAACCCACTGGATGCGCCTTTTGACCGCTACCCACTTTATGAGGGGAGCGAGGATAAGATTGTGGGAATTTTAGATTTAATTGACGTTGTTCGCGCTATGAAAGAGGAAAAAATTTCGACTAAATTGAAAGAGATTATGCGGCCGACCTTTTTTGTTAAGAGCGATGCACGGTTAGATACACTTTTAAGTGAGTTTCGTCCAAAACGAGCTTCCATGGGAATTGTTATTATCGAGCACGGGAAAATGGTTGGTGTCTTTACTTCGCAAGATATTGTCGAAGAAATTGTTGGGGATATTTTTGAAGACGAACTGTACAAGAATACAAATGGATAAAGTCTCTTTTGAAGATTTTAAAAAATTAGAATTAAAAATTGGAAAAATTATTTCTGCTGTTCCGGTTGAGAAATCCGAAAAACTTTTAAAGCTTGAAGTTGACTTTGGAAAAAAGGATGCGTCAGGCCTGCCAGACAGAAGGCAGGTTATTTCCGGAATTGCTGGAAGTTATTCTCAAGACGATTTGGTAGGTAAAAGTTTTGTTTTCGTCACCAATTTAGAGCCAAGAACAATCATGGGTCTGGAAAGCCAAGCGATGATCCTGGCGGCGGAAGGTGAAGACGGTCCGGTTTGTCTAACTCCAACCGAAGAAGTTCCCCCAGGAACTATAATCAGTTAACCTTGACAGACTAGCTTTAAAAGAGTAAATTAACGACAATGGTAGTTAACTTAAATCCCTATTGGCACTACAAGAAAACCCATTAAGTTGGCGGTTTTGTTGTGCCTTGGTTTAAGTTTCCTCGATAAGTAAATTCTCAAAAGTAACAAAAGCATCACAAAGCTCGCCAAAGGCGAGTTTTTTAGTGCAAAAGGAGGGAGAATGGCTGGTTGTTTGCCCGGATCAGATTGGGAGTCTAGTGACGTTGGGGTTTCAGTTGAAAAACAGCTGCAACACAACGACCTATGCTCTAATCCAGCGGATACCTACAGGTACAAAAAGACTTTAAGTCACTCCGCGGCGCTGGAAATGGAAAAGTGTCGATCTTGCGGAGCCGAAAGAGTGTTGGAATGGTCCAATGCTGGTTAAGAGTCGGAAAGGCTCTGTACCAAATTTTAGGAAAGAGGAGGATGATAATGTACCCGTAAGCTAAAACAACCACCAAAAGTTTAAGAGAAAGGAGAAAGTGAAAATGAAGCCAGCATTTGAACACCCGTTCTGGCCCTAACCAGAACTAGATAGGTTTCGAGAGGGCGACTTGCATTCTTTGCGGTCCGCTTGTCGCCCTCTCGAGCCTAATACTAACAAGGCAAAAGAAATGTTTCAAGAAAGGAGGCAAATCTTTCGTTTGCCTCCTCTACTTTCGATAATTTAGACAAAGACTTTATAACTTGGTAATCTAGAACAAGATGAAAAGAATACTTACAGGAGATAGACCCACAGGAAAACTGCATTTGGGCCATTATGTTGGCAGCCTTGCCAATCGCATTAAACTTCAAGATGAATACGAAATTTTCTTGCTGGTCGCAGATCTTCACGCCCTAACGACTAATACTGACACTTCCAAAATTAAAGAAAACGTACGCGAGTTGGTTCTGGACCAATTATCTGTCGGGATTGATCCCAAAAAGGTAAGTTTTTGTGTTCAGAGTCAAATCCCAGAAGATCAGGAACTGTTCACTATTTTTTCTATGCTGGTTAGTAAAAGCCGCTTAGAAAGAATCCCAACTCTTAAAGATGTTTTACATGATTTAAATATCGAAAACCCAAGTCTTGGACTACTTTCTTACCCAGTATTACAAGCTGCCGACATTATGATGTTGCGAGCGAATGTTGTGCCGGTTGGTAAAGACCAAGTCAGTCACCTGGAGCTAACTCGTGAGATTGCTGAGAAGTTTAACTCAACCTACGGAGAGGTTTTCCCGGTTCCGGAAGCTTTAATTCCAAAAGATATCGGCACTCTTCCTGGGATTGACGGTAAGATGAAAATGAGTAAATCCTTAAATAACGCCATTTACCTTTCCGATAATGCTGAAGAAGTCAAACGAAAAGCAATGAGTATGTACACAGATCCGACCCGAATTAAAGCAACTGTTCCAGGTACTGTGGAAGGAAATCCGGTCTTTATCTACCACGATGCTTTTAATTCAAATAAAACCGAAGTCGAAGATCTTAAGAAACGTTACCGTGAAGGTAAAGTAGGCGATATCGAGGTCAAAGAAAAACTCATCAGTGCTCTGAATAAGTTCCTTGATCCTATCCGTGAGGCTCGAGCAAAATACGAAAAAGAAGAGGGCTTAGTTGAAAAAATCCTTGAAGAAGGTACTAAAAAGGCCCGAGCCGAAGCAATCGAGACTCTCAATCTCGTCAAGAAGGCTATGAACCTTAACTAGCCTTGATTGACTTCACTTCGCGTGGTATACTGAGCTGCATTTAAGCCATCCATTATTTATTTAAGGGACGCGAATGAAAAATTCAAAACCAGCTCAAAAAAGTTTTTTTAGATCGATTGGTTTTTACCTCTTGGTTATTTTTGCGGCTGTTTTCATCATTTTCGGATTTGTAACACCTCAGAATACTGGTGAGGAAAAGCCGCTTTCCGACGTTCTCAATCTTATTAAAGAAGGCAAAGTGGATAAAGTCGTCGTTGATGGCGAAGTGTTAGTTGTTACCCAAAAAGACGGTTCAACGCTAAGAGCCATTAAAGAGGAGGGAGTGGGTTTTTCGGAAATTCTTAAAAATGCTGATATTAAAGCTTCAGAGGTGAAATGGTCAGTTAAAGACAACCGCACAACCGAGGCTATTTTTGGAATTATTAACCTGCTTCTACCCGTAATCCTCTTGGTAGGTATTTTTTATTTCTTTTTCCGCCAGGCTCGTGGGCAAGGCGACAGTTTGCTCTCTTTTGCTCGTTCTCGAGCTAAAGTGTTCAACAAAGATAAACCCTCGATTAAGTTTGCCGATGTAGCCGGTGTTGATGAAGCTAAACAAGAGCTTGAGGAAGTAGTTCAGTTTTTGAAGACCCCAGAAAAATTCCGTGCCCTTGGTGCCAAAATTCCCAAAGGCGTGCTTTTGGTAGGACCCTCTGGAGTAGGTAAAACGCTACTTGCGCGGGCAGTAGCTGGGGAGGCGGGAGTGCCGTTTTTCTCAATTGCCGGTAGCGAGTTTATGGAAATGCTGGTTGGGGTAGGGGCTAGCCGGGCGCGAGATTTATTTGAAAACGCCAAGAAGAATGCTCCGGCGATTATTTTCATTGACGAAATCGACTCAATTGGTCGTCAACGTGGACTTGGTATTGGTGGAGGTCACGACGAGCGCGAACAGACCTTAAATCAAATTTTAGTAGAAATGGATGGCTTTGAACCTAATGCCAACGTGATTGTCATGGCAGCTACCAACCGTCCGGACATGTTAGACCCAGCGTTAATTCGTCCAGGACGCTTTGATCGCCGGGTGACATTAGACCTACCTGATATCAGCGGTCGTCGGGCGACTATCAACATCCACTCTAAAGGCAAACCCATGGCCAAAGCGGTCGATTTGGATAAGGTTGCCCGCCGGACAGTTGGTTTTTCCGGAGCTGATCTTGCTAACATGTTGAATGAAGCGGCAATTTTGGCAGCCCGTGAAAACAAAAAAGAAATTGATAATAAAGCTCTTGAGGAAGCTGCTACCAAAGTGCAACTAGGCCCAGAGCGCCGAAGGATGACGAGCGATGAAGAAAAAAGAATCACTGCTTACCATGAGGCAGGGCATGCAGTGGTGACCAAAATGTTGCCGCACACTGATCCAGTGCACCGTATCTCGATCGTTTCCCGGGGAGCAACTGGAGGTCACACGCTTATCCCGCCTGCCTTTGACCGCTACAACGAGACTAAAACTCGGCTTTTGGAAACGGTCTCTTCTTTACTAGGTGGACGAGCTGCCGAAGAAATTGAATTTAATGAGTTTACCATTGGTGCTGCCTCTGATATTGAGAGAGCAACGGACTTAGCCAGAAATATGGTAACTCGCTTTGGAATGAGTGAGCTGGGGCCGATGACTACTAGTACTCACGGCGAAAACCCTTGGGTAGCCCGCGAAGTAAGCGAAGGCAAGGCTTTGTCTGAGGAGCTGGCATCAAAGGTTGATGAACAAGTCAAGAAAATTATCGACCAGCAGTTTGAATTAGCTAAGAAAATCCTTGTGAGTAATAAAAAGAAACTCGATTTAGTCGCTGCCGAACTGGTCAAGCGTGAAACTTTGGAGGGAGATGAGTTTGAGGCTCTTATGACCAACGGTAAGATCAAAGAACCTGAAGCCCCTTCTGCAGAGAGTGAAACTACTAAACTTTCGAAAAAAGAAGCTTAAGAAATTAAGCCCCTTTGGGGATTGCTTTTTCTGAAAAAAGTAAAACCCTGCTGTAATATACTAATTGAATGGCTAAACTCGTCCTTGTTGATGGACATGCCCTGTTCCACAGGGCGTTTCACGCGATGCCACCTTTGACTACTTCAAAAGGTGAGTTGGTAAATGCGGTTTTTGGCTTCACTTCTATGCTTTTGCGGGTGTTAGCGGACATTAAACCCGAGTACGCTGTTGTTGCTTTCGACACTAAGGCTCCAACCTTTCGCCACACTGAATTTACTGCCTATAAAGCCCACCGCTTGGCCGCCGCTCCGGAAATGATCGAGCAGCTTCCTCGAATTAAAGAAGTTGTAGATAGCCTCAATATCCCCATTTTTACTCTAGAAGGTTATGAAGCCGACGATGTGATTGGAACTTTGGCCAATCAAGCTGTTGACCAGGAGGTGTTTATCGTCACCGGCGATCGCGACGCACTGCAGTTAATAAATGGGCACATAAAAACCTATATGCCGGGTAAAAGTCTGAGTGATGTGGTTATTTACGACGGGAAAAAGTTTGAGGAAAAATACGGTTTTAAACCCTCACAACTCGTTGACTTTAAAGCTCTAGTGGGGGACGCCTCCGACAACATCCCAGGGGTTAGTGGGATTGGGGAAGTAACTGCTACTAAATTGATACAAGAGTTTGGAACCGTGGAAGAAATCTACAAAAACCTTGGCAAAATCCCGGAAAAGGTTGGTGAGAAACTGGCTAAGGAAGCGGAAATGGCCGCCTTAAGTAAGAAATTAGCCACAATTGATACCCGCGCTCCGATTAAACTCGATTTAAATAAATGCCGTTTGGCTGATTATGACAAAGAGAAGGTTCTGACCCTTTTCGAGGAACTTGAATTTAACAGCTTGCTGAAAAGACTTCCCAACGCTGATAAATTGACTAAACAGCCGGCCGTCCACACAGACCAGACCGAACTGTTTACGACTAACGAAGCGGTGGAGCCAGTCAAAAGGGATTTAACTGACCTGGAAAAAGTTTTGCGAGATATGGAGGCTCGCGGCGTTTTAGTGGACAAAGCCTACCTAGCAGCACTAGCTAAAGACATTAACAAGGCAATTACTACGTGTGAAAAGGCAATCTACGAAAGTGTTGGCCACGAATTTAATTTAAATTCGCCGAAACAGCTTTCCGGAGTCTTGTTTGACGAACTTGGTTTGACCCCGACTAAGAAGCGAAAAAATCACGCCTCAACTGATGAAGAAACTCTCAACGAACTGCATGGTGCTCATCCTTGTATCGAACAACTTTTGAACTACCGAGAGCTTTTTAAGCTCAAATCCACTTACGTTGATGCCCTCCCACCATTGCTCGATGAAACTAACCGCGTTCACACCCATTACCATACCGACGCTACTAGGACAGGGAGGTTATCTTCGAGTAACCCCAATCTCCAAAATATCCCTATCAAGGGAGATTGGGGTAATAAAGTCCGCCAAGCTTTTATTGCGCCTAAGGCAAGTAAGTTAATTTCTGCTGATTATAATCAGATTGAACTGCGAGTGATGGCTCATCTTTCTGGCGATAAGAATTTGACGGAAATTTTTAAACGGGGAGAGGATATTCACACCCGAACCGCAGCGGAAATCCTTAACAAAAAACCTGAAGGAGTTACCAAGGACGATCGGAGACTGGCAAAAGTGGTTAATTTCGGCATTATGTACGGAATTTCGCCCTTTGGTTTAGCCCGACAGCTAAAAATTGATCGTGAGGCGGCTAAGGCAATTATCGACCGCTACTTTGAAGAGTTTCCCGGTGTCAAAAATTGGCTTGAGAAAACCTTAGAGGCAGCTTATGAAAAAGGTTATGTGGAGACTTTAGGAGGCTTCCGTCGTTATCTTATTGAGTTGAAACAAGGTAACTACCGTGTTCGGGCAGCTGGTGAGCGGATGGCGATTAACGCTCCAGTGCAAGGGACAGCGGCCGATATCATCAAAGCAGCGATGATCAAATTACATGCAAAGTTACAAGATTATAAAACAAAGATGATCTTGCAAGTTCACGACGAACTAGTTTTCGAAAGCCCAGATGAGGAGGTTGAGAGGATTATTCCCATTACTAAAGATTTGATGGAAAACACTTTCAAACTTTCTGTTCCCGTTACCGTCGAGGTTAAAATTGGCCAAAACTGGGGCAAAATGGAAGTAGTTAGTGATTGACATCGGTAGAATTTTTACTAAATAAGCCCCTCGATTACATCTCGACGCTTGTAACTTTACAAGTTATAATAAAATTAGTGAACAAAAATTTGATCGGTGTTTTTGACGCAATCAAAGCAGCTTGGGAATTGATCCAAAAGAACTTAGGGCTTTTTCTCCTACTTGGTGTTGGCCCTCAGGTTGTTTACACACTACTAGCGCTGATTATTTTTGCCCCACTTGATAAAAATTTTAACCCCAACAGCCCGGCTTTCTTTTCTTCTCTGGCACCGCTTTTTTCTGGTTTAATAATTCTGTTTGTACTTAGTTTAATACTGGGAACTTTGGTTTCAATTCTGCAGATTTTACTGGTAATTAAAACTGATCGTGGTGAGCCAGTTACCTTGGACAGTATGTTAAAAGACGGTGTCAAAGTCTTTTTCACCTTTCTTATAACTGAAGTCCTGGTGGGGCTGGCTGTTTTTGCGGGTATCCTGCTCTTGATAGTGCCAGGGATAATTTTTGCGGTTTGGTTTTTTGCTGCCATTTACATTGTGGTCGGGGAAAATAAAGGAGCCTTTGCAGCCATGTCAGAGAGTAAGAATTTGGTGAGTGGGCTTACCTGGGAAGTTCTTTGGCGCTTTATCGCCGGCATCTTGTTGCTGATTGTGGTTTCGATTGTAGTTTCTATCCCACTCGCACCTCTAACTAGTGGTCTTGGTAGGGGTAACTTGCTTGTTAACCTTCTCCAGTCCTTTGTCAACGGAGCTCTAAGTATTGTTGGTGTTGCCTATAGCTACACCATTTATAAGTCACTTAAAGCGATTAAATCTTCACAGCCTACCCCTGCCCCTGAACAGCCGGTAGTTACCCAAGCAACCTAACACGGTATAGCCTTTTCCTTTTTTAATTTTTTTAGTCCACGAAGTGGTCGCAGCACGCGCAGTATTCGGCTTCGGCACAGAGTGCGGAAGGCATAGAATATGAGCGTGCTATAATTTGCTGGCTATGCCGGAGCTTCCTGAAGTTACGACTATTGTCAACGACATCAACAAAAAATTGGTCGGGAAACGTATTTCCCAAGCCAAAATCACCTCACTAGGAGAAAATTTACGGATAAAATCCAAACAAGACTTGGATTTAAAACTTTCCAGCAAAAAAATTGAAGGGGCAAAACGCCGAGCTAAATTCCTAATCATCGAACTTTCTAACGGAGATAAGTTAGTTATTCACCTAAAACTTACTGGTCAATTTTTGCTTAGGGATAAAGATGCTCAGGCTGACGAGTTTACCCGTTTAATTTTGGATTTGGAGGATGGTCAGCAAGTGCGTTTTTGCGACCGCAACGGTGCTGCTGAAGCTTTTATTTTGTACGAGCTTTCTAAGCTAGAAAATTTGGTCGGCCCCGAACCGTTTGAGGTTTCGGCAGAGGTTTTTGAACAGAATATCAAAAAGAGTGAAAAGAAAACTATCAAAGAGGCGATTGTTGACCAGAAGGTAATTGCCGGAGTCGGGAATATTTACGCGGATGAAGCTTTGTTTGTCGCCAAAATTAACCCGTTTCGCACACCAACCTCAATAACAACCGAAGAGGCCTCAACTATCCTTGAGGCAATTAAACAAGTTTTGCAGGAGGGAATTGACCACCGTGGCACAACTATCGATTCGTACCGAGATTTAGACGGCAATATGGGAACTCACCAAAATTACCTGCGTGTTTACGGCCGCACAGACAAACCTTGCCAGAACTGCAAAAAACCTATCATCTTGACTGAAATCAGTGGCCGCCGAACCCACTACTGCCAAACTTGCCAACCCCAATCCCAACTTAGTCTTTTCTAGTTAAAATTGATTATTATCCTGCAGTTTTTTATAATTCGTTCCAAGATTTGACTGAGAGAGGTGTTAGTTGGGGATTTTCTATATTACCGGAATTTCCCATGTCCTGTTTAAAATAAAGTTTGGTTTCTGGCCTTGGACAAAGAGTTATCTTTATTACTCTGAACCGCAGACAAGTGTCAATGAAACGCTGTCTATGTATGCTGAAGTAGTAAACTACTTTTTGAGCCAGCAGGAAAGACTTCATACAAGACAGGAGTGGGATTCAAGATTAAGTACAGTTGTTATCGACAAGAAGGTGCAAAAAGCCGAAAAACAATTCCAGCGAGCTTGTAAACTTGCCAAAAGGTTCGGTTTCGAAGTAGGAGACTCATATAGAGACTACCTAAGCTAGTCCCGTTTCTACCAAAGAGGCGGGACTTTCTTTTTGGGATTGAAAAACCTTTAATAAATTTGTATGATGTACCAGCTATGAGCAAGATAAACGTTTTGGAAAAAGTTAAAAAGATCGAAAAAGATGTTCAGAAATTAAAAGCTGAGGTAGTAAAACCTACCCATTTAAGCGAGGAGCTACTCGATAAAAGAGATGCCCAGTTGCTCAAAAGAGCAGTAGCCAGAAAAGAAAAAGAAGGCTGGCTTGATCTCGACACTCTTCTGAAGACCTACAGAAAAGAAGGCTTAACTCAGGGATAGATGTACAAGATCTTCCTTTCCTCAACTGCCGACCATCAGCTTCGTCGGTTAGACTACCAGCAGCGACAACGTATACTCCAAGCCATAAAAAAACTTTCCAATAATCCAAGACCAGAAGGTAAATTAGTCAAGAAATTGGTTGGTAAAGACGGTTATCGTTTAAGAGTGGGAAATCTACGAATTTTGTATACAATTAACGATAGAATAAGTCTTGTTTTTATTTATGAGGTTGGTAAAAGAGGAGACATTTACTAAATGCCAGAATTACCGGAAGTAGAAACAATTAGACGCGATTTAGAAAAAGAGCTTGTTGGGCACAAAATTACCAATCTTTGGTGGGATGCGCCCAAAATGCTCCAACCCTCGCCCGAAGTTGTCCAGAAAATCATTGGCCACCACATCGTCTCCGCCGGCCGCATCGGTAAGTTGCTTCTCTTGGGGATAGAAAATGACGGAACCATTGGAATTCATCTTAAACTTTCTGGTCGGCTCTTCATTCGAAAGACAAGTGACCCCGAGGATCGTTTTACCCACATTACTTTTAAACTTGATGACGGTAGGGAACTGCGTTTTACCGAGTTTCGCAAGTTCGGTTATGCAAAGCTAATTGAAAATTCGACTGATCTTAAAAAAATCACTGACGAATTTGGCCCTGAGCCTTTCACCAAAGACTTCACCTTTGACTACTTTAAAAACATGCTGAGTAAAACCACGCGGGCGGTTAAAACCGTAATTATGGATCAGAAAAAGATTGCTGGAGTAGGTAATATTTACGCAGATGAAGCACTTTGGTATGCAAAAATCAATCCGGAAACCCCCAGCAATAAAATCAACGAGAAAGACGCCGAAAGCCTGTATAAAGGGATCATTAAATCACTTGACGAGGGAGTTAAGGACCGTGGTACTAGTATTGACGACTATTTAGATATTTACGGAAAAGAGGGCTTTCATGCCAAAAATCTCAAAGTTTTCCGCCAAGACGGCGATCCTTGTCCACGCTGCGGTACAGTTATTAAGAAAATCCGAGTTGGAGGCCGTGGCACACACTTTTGCCCGCAATGTCAAATCAAACACTGACCGTTAACATGATCTCGGAAACGGAGTTTGGCCGCCAAACTACAGGGGTTCACACTGCCTACTTGAATATGGTCAAAATGTTGAGGAAAAAGGGCGTTGAAGTGCGGGTCAACTCTAAAGAAAAGGCGGACATCACTCATTTGCAAACTGCCGGTTGGTACAGTTTAAGGAAACTTCTCGCCAACCGTCCGACTGTAGTTTCGGCCCACGTTGTGCCCCAATCTTTCATAGGAAGTTTGGTAGGAGCAAAATATTGGTATTGGGAAGCCAAAACGTACCTAAGTTTTTTTTATAACCGTGCTAATTTAGTCCTGGCCGTTGCTCCTAAGGTAGAAGATCAGTTGAGGGAAGTTGGGGTCAAAAGTCGTATTGAAGTTTTTCCCAACCCGGTTGACCACAAGGTTTTTCGAAAGGATAATCAGTTACGTCGACAGGCTCGGGACAAGTTTGGGATTAGTGAGAAAATTAAAGTGGTTCTTTCCGTTGGGCAGCAGCAACCCCGCAAGGGAATTGAAGATTTTTGGCATCTTGCAAAAGAGTTTCCTAAATTAGAATTTGTTTGGGTAGGAGGACGGCCTTTTGGTAAGATCGCTGCTGATAACCAAAAAATTGAGCAACTGTTAGCCAACAAACCTGAGAATGTTAAAGTTATTGAGTCAGTGACTTATGGGGAAATGGACCTGATCTATAATTTAGCAGATATTTTTTTCTTGCCCTCTTACCAGGAAAACGCTCCGATGGCAGTAATTGAAGCTGCTGCTTGCAGTCTGCCGCTACTATTGCGTGATTTGGAAGAATACCGCTTGCTTTATGGCGCGGGTTATCTGAAGGGTGAAAGTGAAACTTTTAATAAGCTGATTTCCCGTTTGAGTGAGGACCAAGATTTTTACTTACAAAGCTCTAAAGAGGCCTTGGCTTTAAGCCAAAAATTTTCTTTTGAGATCTTAGGAAATAAATTAATCAATTTCTACAAGGAGCTTCTTTAGACTACGGATGGAAGAAAAATTTGTCACCTCTTTTGACGGCACGCAAATTTTCTACTGGGCCAAAAAGCAGACAAAAACGTGGCTGGTTTTTCTTCATGGTGGAAGCGGCAGCAGTAACTCCTGGTGTTTTCAACTGCCATTTTTTCTTTCCCAAGGTTACTCAGTGATCGTTCTGGACCAAAGGGGCCACGGTTTATCAGGAAGGGGTAAGAACCTGGATTTTTTTAGTATTGATAATTTTGCCAAAGACGTTAAGGCAGTTTTAGACGCAGAGCAGGCTGATAAAGTGGTCTTGGTTGGCCACTCTCTAGGTAGTCAAATTGCCCAAAGGTTTTATCAGCTCTACGCAGAGAGTGTTGTGGCCCTAGTTTTAATTAGTACCAAATTTGCAAGAAGCAGCCCAAAACTACTCACCGGACTAGTTAATTTTTTGATGAGGCTAGTTTTCTTAGTACCTTGGGGTAGTCCGAATAACAATTACACTGACTACAACCGATTTACTGACACCGCCGATTTCAACCTTCTCCGTATCCTTTCCGACATCCGAAGTTGCTCCTTTAAAACCTATGCAGCTGGCATTTTAGTCGGTAACCATTTTGAGAACAAAAACTACCAGGATATCAAAGTGCCAAGTTTGCTAATTCACGGGGAAAAAGATATGATTTTCCCGTATAAACCAGTTCAGTCACAAGCTCACGAAATGAGTAACTTTAAGTTTGAAAGCTTGCCCACTAACCACATTACTTTATTAAACCTGCCAGATGAAATTACCAAAAAGATAGCGGACTTTTTGGTGAAGTTGAACTAATGCGCATTGCTTTTTTTACTGATAATTACCACCCACAAATTTCTGGAGTAGTAGAACAAGTGGAAACGAGTGCCAAAGCTTTAAGGGAACTGGGCCACGAAGTTTTTATCGTTGCCCCGAAAACCCCTGGGTACAAATCCAACGAAAAAGATGTTTTCTGGATCCCCTCGATTAAGGTTAACCGTAATCCGGAGTACCGCTTTATTGTGCCTTTGCCAGATACAGAGATGCGTAAACTTCTCACCCAAAAATTTGATGTGGTTCACAGCCACGGTGGGGTGATCAGTTTTCTAGCCTGGGAAATTGCCCGGCGTAAGAAAATACCCTACATCTACACTTACCATACCCTTCTTAATCGTTACACTCACTATTTATTCAACGGGAAAATTGTTACTCCCAAGATGGCGGAAATTGCTTCCCGTGTTTTTTGCAACTTGAGCGACCGTGTGATCGCGCCTACCGAAGCGGTAAAGCGTGAGCTTGTTCGCTATGGAGTTAAAAAGCCTATCAGTGTAGTTGCCGGAGGAATTAACTTGAAAAAATTTGCTCCTGCCGAGAAGGGCTTCTTAAGAAAAAAGTATGGAACTGCTGCCAGCAAAGTGATCCTGCTTTACGTTGGTAGGGTTGGTAAAGAAAAAAACATCGAGTTTATTTTGCGCAGTTATGCTCGGCTGATCAAAACAGTCGACAGCACGATCCTGTTTATTGTGGGGGATGGTACCGAAAAGGCAATACTCGAAAAAACTGCCAAAAACTTAAGTTTGGGCAAGAACGTGATCTTCACTGGCTTTGTTGATATGGGTGAGGTGCCCAAGGTTTATGCCGATGGTGATATCTTCCTCTTTTCCTCCCAGTCAGAAACCCAGGGTTTGGTAGTAGCAGAAGCGATGAGCCAGGGTTTGCCGGTGGTTTGTGTCAAAGATGGTGCTTTTGAAGACGTAGTCGTTGACGGGGAGACTGGTTTTGCTACCAAGAAAGACACTAAGGAATATTCCGAAGCAATTTTAAGGCTAGTTAACGATAAAAAGTTGCGCGAGGAATTAGGGGAGAACGCTAGAGCCCTAGTTCGTAGTGAGTATTCTGACCAGCGACAGGCGGAAAAACTGACCGAAGTTTATAAGCAGGCACTTAAAGAAACTTTAGATAAAACCGAACCAGGCAGTTTAATCCGTCAGAGAGTCTTGAATTTGAACTTGTTTATCAAAATGAGCGAGAGATTCAACCGCTTTACGCAAGTTATGAAGCTACCGAAATGGTATTAGTTGACGGCAAAGCTCTTCGAGACAGGTTCCTCCAAAGTTTGAAGCTTGAAATCCAAGAAAAATCTCTCCAACCACATCTGGCAATTGTTCTAGTCGGTGATGACGAAGCTTCCTTAAGATATATCAAGCAAAAACAAAAGGCTGCTGTCGAAATTGGTGCTCAAACCACCCTTATAGAGCTTCCAGGCAATATAGATCAAGAGCCTTTAGAAGCAGAAATTTCTCGTCTCGATAAGGATAAGAAAGTAACCGGAATAATTGTTCAATTACCGCTTCCTGAAAATCTAGATAAAGAAAAAATCTTTTCATCCATAAGTCAAGAAAAAGATGTTGACGGTTTGCGGCCCGACTCTCCTTATACTTCAGCTGCACCAGCAGCGGTAATGGAAATTCTCCAAGAATACAAAGTTTCTCTTAAAGGTAAAACTGCGGTAGTTTTAGGCAGCAGTGGTTTTGTTGGCCTTAGGCTTGTCGGTTTGTTTAAGAAAGAGCAAGCGCAAGTAGTTGAGATTGACGAAAACACACAGCCTCGAATTGATAACTTAGTTCAAAAAGGTGACATTGTCGTTTCTGCAGTTGGAAAACCAAACTTGGTAACTGCCGACATGATTAAAAATGGTGCAACTGTTATCGACGTTGGCTTTAATACTGATCCGCAGACGGGAAAACTAGTTGGAGACGTTGATTTTGAAGCGGTAAAAGAAAAAGCCAGCTTAATTTCTCCTGTTCCCGGCGGCGTCGGGCCGGTAACCGTGGCCATACTAATGAAAAACCTTGTTTCCGCCTCCGAAGAAGTACAAGGCCCGGCCTTGTCATCCTGAACTCGATTCAGGATCTTTCTTTGACTTCTTTGACTATTTGATTCCCAACTGTTATTAATAAGGCAGCTAAAAGGAGGAGATAAATTGCAAACTTTCGGTGAAGAGAAGTTCCGAAAGCTGTTCGGTGACCCAAAGCAGGTTGCTGCCGAGCTACGTCAGTTCAGTGATGATCACGAGTGGTTGGGTTGGAACGCAAGCATCCTTATCCGAAACCACCTGAACCACTGGGTGGCAGTCTTCCGCGGAAGGGTTATTGGAACCCAAGAGGGTGTAAGTAGCCTGCATGTCTTGGTGACTCGGTTGCAGAAGCAGGGCTATGATACCGGCAAAGTCGCTATCAAGTTCCTGGACACCAACCCTAAGCCGATGATTCTCTTGAGCATAGCCTGAAAGGAGAGAAATGGAGTACATCGACTGGGTGTCGCCTTTTCTAGTCGCGCCGTTAACCATTCTCTTTTTGGTAGCCGCCGTCGGAGTTCTACATTGTTGGTGGAGAGACCGGCACGAAAGGCGCCGCCGCAAGTTGCAAAAAGGATGAGGGGAGAGGTGGAAAATTACTTAGTTTTCTTTGGCGGGCCGATTGTGGCCCTTATCGTTTCTGTGTTAGTTTTGGGAACTATCTACATCCTGATCCCAAACTGGCGTAACGATCGAAGTCTCCGCAAACTGGGGTGGCGCAAGTACTTGAGGCTGAACCGAATTACATAGGTTCAGCCTTTTCTTTTTAGGAAACTTTAAGGGTAACCTTATCGTTAGCTAATTTGGCTTCGACCTTGTCGCTGGCCTTTACTTTGCCTTCAATAATTTGCAAAGAAAGTTCGTCCAGAATTAAATCCTGAATTACACGTTTCAGGAGACGGGCACCGTAGACTGGGTCGTAGCCTTCTTTAGCGATTTTTTCCTCGACCTCTCGTGTTACCGTAAGTTCAATCCCTTTTTCTTTAAGCCTCTCAACCACCCGTCTGAGTTGCATTTTAGTAATTTGGGCAATTTGGTCCTCTCCTAGAGGCTCAAAGATGACAATTTCGTCCAGCCGGTTGATAAACTCTGGTCGGAAGGTGTTACGTACTAACCCCATCAGCTCTTCACTCATAATTCCCGGAGTTTTGCCGGCGTATTTTTGAATAATGTCACTACCTAAGTTGCTGGTCATAATAATCACCGTATTTTTAAAATCAACTGTGCGACCGCGGCCATCAGTCAAACGACCGTCGTCCAAAACCTGAAGTAGAGTGTTAAAGACATCTGGATGGGCTTTTTCAATTTCGTCAAAAAGCACCACGCTGTAGGGTTTACGACGCACTGCTTCGGTGAGCTGTCCGCCTTCTTCAAAACCAACGTAGCCTGGGGGAGCACCGATCAGTCGCGCCACCGCGTGCTGTTCCATATACTCACTCATGTCGATGCGGACTAGAGCTTTTTCATCGTTGAACATAAATTCTGCCAAAGAGCGGGCTAGTTCGGTTTTACCCACACCAGTGGGGCCCAGGAACATAAAGCTGCCAATCGGTCGGTTCTCTTCGCTAATTCCGGCCCTGTGGCGCCGTATAGCAGCCGCTACGGCTTTAATTGCCTTATCCTGGTTTACCATCCTCTTGTGTAATTCGCTCTCTAAATGGGCTAATTTAGCGGCTTCGCTCTCCACAAGGCGGTTAACCGGAATGCCGGTCCAACGGGAAACCACACTGGCGATGTCATCAGCAGTTACTTCTTCCCTCAAGATTTGTCCACCTTTAGAGACCTCTTTAAGCTTTTGATTAAGTTTTTTAACTTCTTCCTCAAGAGTAGGGATTTTACCGTACTTAAGTTCAGCCGCTTTATTAAGGTCGGCTTCACGTTCAGCTTGTTCGGCTTGTACACGGACCCGCTCAAGCTCGGCGCTTTTGGCACGCAAACTGGTAATCACCTCTTTTTCACCTCGCCAGTTTTTTTCCATTTCATCAGCTTTGGTTTTAAGACTCTCAATCTCATCCTCAAGCTTGGCTAAGCGTTCTTTGGAGGCGGTATCTTTTTCTTTCTTGAGAGCCTCTTTTTCAATTTCCATTTGGACCAAGCGGCGTTTCATTTGATCCAGCTCAGTAGGCATGCTCTCAACCTGCATTTTGAGAGCAGCAGTAGCCTCGTCAATCAAATCAACCGCTTTGTCAGGCAAGAAACGGCCGGAAATGTAACGGCTGGAAAGCTGAGCAGCCGCCACCAATGCTGAGTCGGTAATGCGGATCCCGTGATGAACCTCATACTTTTCTTTAATGCCACGCAGTATGGCTAGGGTATCTTCAATCGAAGGCTCGTCCACAAAAACTGGTTGGAAACGCCTTTCAAGGGCGGGGTCTTTCTCAATGTATTCCCGGTATTCTTTTAAAGTTGTGGCCCCAACAGTGTGGAGTTCGCCGCGGGCTAGTGCCGGTTTAAGGATATTGGCAGCATCTACCGCACCTTCAGCCTTGCCGGCACCGACAACAGTGTGAAGCTCGTCAATAAACAAAATGTACTTTCCTGACTCGGTAATAGACTTTAAGACGCTTTTGAGGCGTTCCTCGAACTCACCACGGAAGGCAGCACCGGCTAGTAGGGAAGAGATATCCAGTTGAAAAATTTCACGGTTTTTGAGGGTGTCAGGGACATCACCAGCTACAATTCGTTGGGCCAAACCTTCCACGATGGCGGTTTTGCCCACACCGGCCTCACCAATTAACACGGGGTTATTCTTCGTTCGACGGGAAAGTACCTGCATCACCCGACGTATTTCCTCATCACGGCCGATAACCGGATCGATTTTACCCTCGCGAGCCAAAGCAGTGAGGTTACGGCCGTAAGCTTCAAGAGGCTTATCAGCAACTTTAAAAGGTGTAAATTGTTCTGCTCCGTCCATATGTCAAAGTAAAAAGTTAAAACTAAAAAGTAAAAATACTTATAGCACACAGTGTTAGCACTTTCAACCCCCAACTGCTAACTTGACACCTAGGTTTATTATTGACATAACAAGAAAGGAGATTCGAATGTTAGGAGAATCTATAGAGATTGGTGTCAGGTTACTGATCGGCGAAAGATGGTTAGACCTCGCCCCAAGCATCATCTCAAAGATCAAGGAGAAGTTTGGGGTGACCCTCGAGAAGCTAGGGGCATTCGTAATCAGCGAGAGGTCGAGCATAATCGCCTACGGCGTCGGGGGACACCCACACCTCTACGAGGTAAGGGTCAACTGCCCAGCGGTTTCGGACGAATTAATCCACGTTACCGTGGACTCTCAGGCCACGGGTTCTTCAGGTGGACACACCGTAAGGTCTGACGAGGTTGCCGATAGAATCGTTCAGATTCTTGAAGACAAGGCAAAGGAGGACCGCGAAGCGCTAGACGTGTTTTTAAACGCAGTACCAGCATAACTCGAGTCGCGAGGTTCAAAAAAGGCCAAGAAAACAACTCTTGGCCTTTTCTTTTGCCCAAAAATTGACTAGTTGGTTTATTGGTTTATATTTGATTTAGAGATTAAGCGAGGAGGAAGTTAGTGAGTGTATATTTCCGAAGACCTGGCGGTGAGGTGTCGGTTACGCTTACAACATCACGGCGTAACTCTCATTTCGTCTTCTCTCCTGATGAATGGAAAGCACTTGAAGAAATGTTTGGTGGTAAGCTACCGTTTGACTCTTCTGGCGCTGGGAAACGCAACAAACATGAATCGCCCGAAGACGTTCGCAGAAGACTAGGGGTGAAGAACTAAGAAAATAACACAAAGACTGGTTGTGCCCTAACCAGTCTTTTCTTTTAGCCACAATGACCCTAGTCCACGAAGTGGTCGCAGGACCTTTCTTGATAAAGCCCTCAAGAAAGTCCTATATCATATTTACTCTAAGTCTATTTAGAAATAAATTAACCATGTCCTGTAGTTAAATTGGGTTCAAAACAACCTTTTAATGCTCAGTTATGTTGAAGAATTAGGGGAAATTCTAAATTTCGAGTTAAAATAGGGACTTGCGGTAATTATGCGGTTATTGTATATTAATTTTAATGTTCACTCCCAAATTCACGATCACCAACAACATTTTAGTTAACGTCGGTAAAATCGAGGCCGCGAGAGAGGTAATTGAGAATTCGCCGCTTGTGCCTGCCTGGGAAGAAAGATTTCGGGAGGACGCGGTGGTGCGGGCGGCCCATTATGGTACCCACATTGAGGGTAACGACCTAACCTTAACTGAGGCCAAAGAGGTTTTGGAAGGCAAAGATATCGTTGCCCGAGACAGGGACGTCCAAGAAGTTCTCAACTACCGCCAAGTCGTTGACCTAATCAATAAAGAGGGTAAGTCCAAAGAGCAGATTGATAAGGAAACTTTATTTGAAATCCACCGCCTTACAATCCAAAAGCTGGTTCCGGAAGATCAAGTTGGTAGATATCGCCGCGTCAAAGTGGTAGTTCGTGGAGTAGAGACAGGTTTGGTGACTTTCACACCCCCAGATCCTTCTCAAATCACCGAGCAAATTGACGATCTTCTAGGCTGGTTAAATAGCCAGAATGCGCAAAACGTCTCTCCAATTCTTAAGGGGGGTATTGCTTTATACGAAATTGTGCGTATCCACCCTTTCACTGACGGCAACGGCCGGGTTGCCCGCGCTCTGGCAACATTAATTCTCTTCAAAGACGGCTACGATGTGAAAAGGTTCTTTTCGCTTGAGGAATATTACGACACTGATGTTGGGAAGTATTACAAGGCTCTACAAAGCGCCTCTGACCAGCTCGTTGCCGATGAAGCTGAGCGCGACCTAACTGAGTGGCTCGCGTACTTTACTGAAGGTTTGGCAATTGAAATCAATCGTATTAAGGAAAAAGTGAAAAAGCTCAGTATTGACTTACGGTTGAAAGGAAAACAGGGCCAAATTGCCCTCAACTCTCGTCAGATCAAATTGATTGAGTACATGGACCAATATGGGCAAATTTCCAACAAAGAATGGCGTGAGCTCTTACCTATGGTGAGCGACGATACGATTTTGCGGGAACTAAAAGTTTTAATGCAGAAAAAGCTAGTGAAAAAGCGTGGTTCAACCAAAGGCGCAGTGTATTTATTACGTTGAAATCTCAAAGTCGGAAAATTCGCTGGTGGCTCTGCCCCATTCAAAATCAACGCTGTCAACTTTTGCGGCTGGTGAGCCTTCGTAGCACCAGTTGATCAATTCCTCAAGAGCGTTGTGTTCACCCTCAGCTGCAATTTCCACCTTGCCATCCTCACGATTTCTCACCCAACCGGTCAAACCCAGCTTTTTAGCCTCATCCCGAGCATAGTAGCGAAAACCAACCCCTTGAACAGCCCCGGTAACTACTAAATTTACTCTTTGCACCCTCTTATTATATAGTTTCATCATGGCAAAAGTTTCAGTAATTGGAGCAGGCGCTTTTGGAACCGCCTTGGCAGTACAACTCTCCCGTGCCGGAAACAAAGTTAGGATTTGGGTTTACGAAGAAAAGGTTCGCGACGAAATCAACCGACTGCATCAAAACCTTACCTATCTAGCTGATATTAAGCTTTCAAGCGGCATTATAGCTACTAATAGCCTTGAAGAAGCTTATCAATTTTCCGAGATTGTTTTTCTGGCTCCGCCAATCTTTGCCCTGCGCAAACTTCTTCCCAGAGAAGACCAAGGAAAAATCTTTGTTTGTGCCTCAAAAGGGATTGAAAAAGATAGCCATAAGCTTGCCTCCCAAATTGTTGAAGAAGTGGTATCAGGGGATTATTCCGTGGCCGCGGTCAGTGGCCCGTCCTTTGCTAAGGAAGTAGCTGGTGGTCTTGACTCAAAGGTAGTTTTGGCCGGTTCTAACAGAGACGTTTTAGAAAAAGTTAGGAAGCTAATTGCTACAGATAATTTTAAGGTTGAATTTAGCGACGATGCGGTTGGAGTTGAACTTGGAGGTGCTTTGAAAAACGTTTTGGCGATATTAGCAGGTATGGCTGCGGGTGCTACCTTGGGTAAAGATTACCAGGCAGCGGTCTTTACCGAAGGTTTGCGAGAGATGGTCGACCTTGGCAAGAAATTAGGGGCAAAAGAAGCTAGTTTCTACACTGTAGCCGGTCTTGGCGACCTTTTCTTAACCTGTACTAGCGATCAATCCCGCAATTTTACTTTTGGCTACCGACTTGGTTCTGGTGACAAGGTGGATGAAGCTTTAAAAACCAAAAGCGTGATCGAAGGAGCGGGAACAGCTGAGTCAGTTTACCACCTAGGACAAAAACTCGGAATCCAGACCCCACTTTTCTATAATGTCTACGCCACAATATACGAGGCCAAACCCCCAAAAAAGGCTTTAGAAGACATCTGGCAAGCAATCTAGGTGTATAATTTGCGTAAGTAAAGGAGGAGTTGATGACAGCTTTAACTCAAGCAGAACTTGATAAAGCTCGGCAAGGAGCAGAAATTTCCCACAACTTTGTTGAAGAGTTGAGAAAGAAGTACAAAAGAGAAGGAATACTTTACGAGCCTTCGGTTATTGCTCAAAGACCAACAATACCGGAGAAAACAGGTAAGGGGGTAAGAGCCTCTACAAGTTACTTTTTCCGGTGGAGCTGGTATTGGATCTGGTCAGGACTCCGCTGGCTTTTCGTCGAGCCACAACGACTTTAGTTATTTATTAGCTAGAGTCGTTTTCTTTTGCGGTAAAAGCAGCTATAATCGCTTCGGTAACTAGTTAACCGAACGAACAGATAATGATATATAAAGCTATATTGTGAAATAATAATTTTGAGGCTACTATGAAATTTGCGAAGCTAGCGGAATATTTTGAAAAGTTAGAGTCCGAAACAAAACGTAACGAACTAGTACAAATTCTATCAGAAGTTTTGAAGCAAGCCGACTCTTATGAGATTGATAAGATTTGCTACCTAATTCAAGGCCGCGTAGTGCCTTTTTTTGACCCAACTGAGATTGGTATGGCGGAAAAGATGGTCGAACAATCGGTTGCCGCGGCCTACGGGGTTGATCGAGCCGAAGTTGCCAAATTATCTGAGAAATTAGGGGATCAAGGTTTGGCGGCTATGCAGCTAGCCAAAAAACACCACCAGGAGCACGATAACCTTTCCGTGAGCCAAGTCCACGAAAACCTGCTTTCTATTGCCCGTACAGGCGGCGAGGGCTCGGTAGAAAAGAAAATAAGCGTATTAGCCGACATGCTGAAAAGAGTGACTCCAGCAGGCGCTAAGCACCTTGTACGAGTACCTTTAGGTCTAACTCGTCTGGGAATTGGCGACCCAACTGTTTTGGACTCCCTTTCCACAGCTAAGGTTGGTGATAAATCTTTGCGCAAACCGCTGGAGGATGCCTACAACAAAACTAGCGATTTGGGGTTTGTGGCCAAAATTTTCTGGGAGAAAGGTATCGAAGCTATTAAAAAAGTCAAACTCCAGGTTGGCAAGCCGGTTCGTCCGGCCTTAGCCGAGCGCTTGCCAGATGCTGAGGCCGTGATTAAAAGAATGGGCGAGGAGTTTGCGGTTGAGCCTAAATTTGATGGCTTTCGCTGTCAAGTCCATGTTCAGATGGCAGATGGCAGATCTAAGATTTCAGATGGAAAGCAAGTAAGGATTTTTTCGAGGAATTTGGAAGATTTTACCAGCTCATTTCCCGATCTAGTTGAAGGGGTTTTGAAAGAAGTTAAGGCTGATAGTGTAATTATGGAAGGAGAAGCAATTGCCTTCAACCCAACCACCGGTGAATTCCTACCGTTTCAAGAAACCACCAAACGCCGCCGTAAATATGGAGTTGAGGAGGCAGCCCAGAAGTTGCCGCTGAAGCTTTTTTGCTTCGACTTGCTTTACTTAAACGGCAAGGACATAACAGGCGAACCTTATTCGGCTCGTCGCGATAAGCTGAAAGATGTGATCAAAGACGGTTCGGAAACAGTTATGGAGGCGATGGGTAAAACAGCTCGCACAGCTGGCGATCTCACCAGTCAGTTCGAAGAGTCGATTTCCGAAGGGTTAGAGGGAGTAATGATCAAAAAGCTCGATGCTCCTTACCAGGCCGGCGCTCGGAATTTTAACTGGATCAAGTTTAAAAGAGTGGCCGGTGGGGAATTATTAGATACAGTTGACTGCGTGCTGCTCGGTTATCTCTATGGTACCGGCAAGCGTACTGGTTTTGGAGTCGGTGGCTTGCTGGTTGGAGTTTACAATCCAGAGAAAGACGAGTTTGAAAGCATCAGTAAGATCGGTACTGGGTTAACTGATGAAGAATGGCGCAAGGTGAAGGAAATGGCGGATAAAAATAAGTTGGACCACAAACCAGCTCGTGTCAATTCAATTATTGAGCCTTCAGTATGGGTTGAGCCTGAGATAGTGCTCGAAATTTTCGCTGACGAAATTACTCGCAGCCCCTTGCACACTGCCGGAAAGAAAGATGGAGAGCCTGGCTACGCTCTGCGGTTTCCTCGCTTAGTTTCTTTTCGCGGTAATTCCAAAAGAGCTGAGGATGCCACTACAGTTGGCGAAATTGAGAAAATGTACAAGCTTCAGTTTAAGCACAAAAGGTAGATTATTGGGCGCAGACCGTAGTGACGGTGCTTTTTTGCTCACAAACTAATCCCGTGCTCGAAAAATAAACTCGGTAAATTGTGCTAGTGCTGACGACCTGTAAATAAGTAGGGTCAGTTGGTATTGGCGAAGAAGGAGCGGTAACGTGAGAGAAAGTATTTGGGTTAAAAGCGAAGTTATAGAAAGCAGTTGTACCATCGAAAGAGAAGAGTACTGTTAGCCTTTGGTAGGGAGTTGCCGCATCAATTACCACAGGCACTTTTAAAGTTTTAGTGGTTTGGGTGGAAAAACTTGCTCCAGTGGTAGAATTGAAACAAGAAATTCCGTAGGTATAGCTGTTGGCCGCTTGGTTAAAGGTGATGTAAGTTCCGTAAACAACTCCGTTGTTAACACAGCCAGAGGGTTTTGTGGCGGCTCGGGCGTCAGTTCTCAATTTGCGGGCTAAGACTTTTAGCTCTTGAGCTTGTTGCAAAACCGCGTTGGAGCGGGTAGCACTGTTAAAACTGGCAATACCGAACGCGGAAATGATGGCAAGAATTGTAATAGCGATTAAGAGTTCTATTAAGGTAAAACCTTCTCGGTGAAATTTTAAATAGGACAGGAGGGAATGCATCTTCTTTAATTTTAAACCCCCGCTTCCCCAAGTAGCAAGTGTTTGCTTCCGCTACTTCTTTTGTTTCAGCAAAGGGAAACCCCTTCTAAAAATTTCTGAATTCTGCATTCTGAATTCTTAATTTTCCGAAGGTGTGTTAGAATTTTGAGGTTATGGCGAAAATCGTCGCGGATTTGCACCTCCATTCTTCCTACGCCCGAGCTACCAGTCGGAATTTGAACTTCGACACTATAACAGCCTGGGCACGTTTGAAAGGAATTGACCTTCTTTCTTCAGCTGATTTTACCCACCCTTTATGGTTTGCCGAAACTAAAGCTAAGCTTAAAGACGATGGCGACGGTTTATTTTCTTACGGGGGTTTTAAGTTTATTTTAGGGGCGGAGGTGAGCTGTATTTTCTCGCAAGGTGGGAAACTGCGTCGAGTGCACCTTTTACTTTACGCTCCAAGTTTGAAAGCTGCTGAAAAAATTAATTTGGAGCTAGGGAAAAGAGGGAAATTAGCCTCTGACGGCCGTCCAATTTTAGGGTTGACCGCTAAAACTGTTCTCGAAATTATTCTTGAAGCGGACCGTAACTCGATGATGATCCCAGCCCACGCTTGGACCCCGTGGTTTGGAGTTTTAGGACAAAACGGAGGTTTTAACTCCCTGGAAGAGTGCTTTGGTGATTTAGCGGGGTATATTTATGCGATCGAAACTGGCTTAAGTAGTGATCCAGCTATGAACTGGAGGGTAAAGGAACTGGATAACCGTTCCATAGTTTCTTTTTCTGATGCCCATTCAGCTCCGAAAATGGGTCGGGAACTGACTATTTTTGATGGAAACTTGACCTACTCAGATTTGCTTGGAAGTCTCAGAGAACAAAAAATAAGTTCCACAGTTGAGTTTTTTCCAGAGGAGGGAAAGTATCATTACAACGGTCACCGAAACTGCAATTTTAAAGAAACTCCCTCCGATACCTTAAAGCGGGGGCTGCTTTGTCCTAATTGTGGACGGGCCTTGACTATCGGAGTAATGCACCGGGTCGAACAATTAGCAGAAAAGGATCGACCGGAGGGTTACCTAGCGGAGAAACGTCCGGCTTTTAGCAAAATGGTACCTCTACTGGAAATTCTTTCTGAAGCAAATGGTTGGCCGGTGGCAAGCAATAAAACCTCTGATTTATACAACAATCTTATCAAAGAGTTTGGTAGTGAGCTCTCGATCCTTACTGAAGTTCCCACCTCGGAGGTGGGAAACGAGAGATTGTCCGAAGCTCTAGGAAAAGTGCGCTCTGGTGATATTTACATTGATCCAGGTTATGACGGCGTTTATGGAGAGGTGCACATTTGGCCAAAAACAGAAGGTGGAAAAGAAGGAAAAATTGCCGAGAGAAGAGTAAAAAAAGAACCCATAGCCGAAGCTAAAAATAGCGACAAAAACCAACTTAATTTGTTCTGATTACGAGTTTATATAAGCCAATTAACCAGATATAGAACAATTATTATGAACAAAAAGAGTAAAACAGCAAAAAGTTTTTGGATCTCCAAAAAAGTCTTAGGGTTTGTTAAAATTGATTTGTGTTAAACCGTTTGGCCTTTTTTGTTTCAGTAATCTTTGAACCTTTTTTGGTTACATTTCTGTCTTGGATACTAATAGTCGCAGCTTTAGAGGCTTTAACAATCGAAAAGATGCTCTGGTTGTTACTGGTTGTAATTGTCTCCGGCTTACCACCAATTTTAATCTTACTTTATGAAAAAAGCACCGGTAAGGTAACTAGCTGGTTTCTAACCCAACGACTTGAACGTCGAGATATTGAGGCCGCTTGGTTTTTAGGTTCTTTTCTCTTGAGTTTAGGTTTTTGGCTTCTGGATGCTCCACGCCTACTTTTGGCTGCCTCGGTTACTTTATTTCTTCTGAGCTTGGGCGTAACGGTAGTCAACTTCTTCTGGAAGATCAGTGTACATATGGTTGGGGTAAGTTTTTTCGTTATGATGCTACTTTTAGTTTACTCACCGGGTTGGTTGTGGCTAACTTTGTTGCTTCCGGTTGTAGCTTGGTCACGGATAAGGCTAGGTCATCACACTTTAACCCAAGTGACCGTTGGTACAATTGTGACGATTTTAATAACCTACTTTTCTTTTAGCTTGTTTGGACTAGCAACTTTTTGAAGTAAAATTTGAAATTTTTCGCTTGAGACTTTAAACTTTAGTTAATGCTTACCACTCCTCACCTGCTTGTTGGAGCTGCCATTGGTTCGCAAGTTGGCAACCCCATTTTAGTCGCTACAACTGCGGCGGCTTCTCATTTTGTTCTCGATAGCCTTCCCCACCTAGGTTTTATTGTTGGGGAGAGGAGACTAGGGGCTCAATGGGACTTTGAAGATTTGGACAGAAGAGATTTAACTATTGTTGCCGCCGATGTTCTGATTGGATTGGGGTTGGTGACCTTAATTACTGCCGGCAACCCGCGAGCAGAACTTATCTGGCTTGGAGCCTTCTGCGCCTTTTTACCGGATTTCCACCATACTTTCCAAATTCTTTTTGGACCCCAAAAGTTAAAGAAGTACACTAAACTCCACCTTAAGTTTCACTACAAGAAACCAATGCGGGTTCTGCCTGGATTGGCAACGCAAGTTACAGCCGCTATCGCGGCGGTTTTAGTTGTTTTAAGGTAAGTTAATACCGATCTTCCTTCGTGCTACAATTGACTCAGAGCTATGATTTTAAGCCCTGCCGGCCTCGTGCCTAATTTAAAAACTGTCCGTGGTTTAATTACCTTCTTGATCCTGTTGAACATTGTACTGATAGCATCTTGGCTAGTTATTTCCGGAAAGTTACAACCGACCAAACTTATCGAAGCCGAAAAGAGGGATTATTCTGAGATAGCCTATTTGCAAGGTAAAGACTTTTCTTTTCAGGAACTTTCCAACTACTTTACCCAACTGGCTTACTCAAAAGGGGCAGAGTATGCTTATGAAGTCTTGAAGATTACTTCCTTGCCTTCAAATACCGATCTGCATCTCTTAGGACACGTTGTCGGTGACGTTCTTTACAAACAGCAAGGGGGAGCTGGCATTAAAATTTGTACCGATGATTTTCGTAATGCGTGTTCACATTCGATTGTAGTGGGCTTGTTTGTTGAAAAGGGAGAGGGGTCGCTCTCTGAAATTACAGAGGCTTGTAGACAAGCCCCAGGAGGAAAAGGGGCCTATACTATGTGTTTTCATGGGGTTGGCCACGGTATTCTGGCAGCGTTTGGCTACAATCTCGAAAAAGCAGTAGAAATTTGCGAAAAAACCGAGTTCGGCAGGGGTGAATTTCCAGAATGTGTAGGTGGAGCGATAATGGAGATCACCGGAGGTGGTTTTCACGACCGAGAACTTTGGAGCAAGCAGCGCCCTAATTACCTCAAGAGTGATAACCCTCTCTATCCTTGCAATTCAGATCTTATACCAAGTGCCGCTAAATTTATGTGTTACACTTACATCACCCCGTATTTATTTGAGGCAGTTGGAGCCAATCTGGGGTCACCCCAACCTTCTGACTTTGAAAAAGCGTTTGCTTTTTGTAATCAAGTACCGGCTAACGAAGCGCAGAATAGAGAATCCTGTTTCGGCGGTTTTGGTAAGGAGTTTGTGGTTCTTGCCAAAAGCCGAGATATACGCAATGTCGAAAACATGAATGACGCGGAGCTAGCGACTGTTTACCAATGGTGCACGCTTGGAAAAAGTGAAGAAGCTGTCTCAGATTGTGTAGTGGGCGCGATGCACTCGATTTATTGGGGAGGGGAGAATAAGAGTGAGACCGCGGTGCGTTTCTGCTCTCTGGCAACTGATCAAAGTCTTCAAGAAAAATGTTTTACTCAATTAATCGGTGCTGTTTCTTACTACATTGACGATAAAAGCTATAGAAGTAACTTTTGCGCCCAAGTACCAAATGCCTATCAAAAAAGGTGCCAGACTAATTTAAACTCGAATTAACCAGTTAAAAGATGATTAAAAAGTTCTCGGCATACGGACTAAAGTACATTGTTTTGACTTCCTTCCTTTTTTTAGTAACAGTTAGCGTTGTGCTCAACTTGTCAATCCTGACCCCAACTGAAGGAAGTAATCAGGTTTCGCGGGGGTTATTGTTAGAAAGTTTTACGGGTGAGCACAAGAAATGGGCACAGGAAATTGCTCAATTTGGAGCCGAACAAGCCTACAGCAATTTCAAAAAGACTTACCAAGACACTAACCCAGCTTCCCAACACGCCGCGGCCCACATCTTTGGCCAAGTTTTGTACGTAAAAGTTGGTTTATCCGGAGCAACAATCTGTGATGAGTCTTTTGCCTTCGGTTGTTTCCACAGCTTTCTTGCCAACGCCATCCAAGCGGAGGGGATGGGGGTGATTAAGAACCTGAACGAACAATGTATCGCTAAATTAAAGTCCCAAGCTTTAGGTTGTCAGCATGGTATTGGCCACGGCATACTAGCTTCCACCGGCTACGAATTTGCCAACCTTGCCAACGCCCTTGAAATTTGTGACAGCCTCCCAGCCAATGATCCAATCGGGGGTTGTCTTGGGGGAGTTTTCATGGAATACAATCTTCAGACGACACTCGGAGTTAAAGGACGGACAAGGTTGGTGGAAAACAACGACTATTTTTACCCTTGCCGGAGCGTTGCTGGTAAGTATGGACCCGCCTGCTTTTATTGGCAAGCTCAGTGGTGGAGATCAGTTCTGCAGGAGGACTCTGAGCAACAATACACGACCATGGGTAAGTTTTGCGATCAGGTTACCAAGACCGATGAACGTGAGCAGTGTTTTGTGGGTATAGGTAATGAAGTAGGCAGCGCCAGCGGTTGGGAGGTAGAAAAAGCCAGGACGCTGTGTGATCTGCTCACTAACACAGAAGGTGCGGTTTTATGTCGATCTGGTGGTGCAGGCGTGTTTTACGCCGAACCTACAGTGAGAAAGGTGGCGTTAGAGCTTTGTGAAGGCTTGGAAAGTGCTCAGAGGCAGGTTTGTATTGGTAGGTCATCAGTGCCGGAAGGTGCTACTAGAGAATAACAATGAAAAACCTACTTAGAGCAAAATTCTACTTAAAGATTGTGGCTTCAGTAGTCTTTTCACTGCTGGTAATTGTGGGGTTGGACCCTTCATCATCGGGTGGGTTCAAGGAACGAGGTAACAACAAGTCGTTGGAAGATTACGCCCAAGTCGTTATTGATAAATGCGCTAAAGTTAGTTACCGTCCCGGTTGTTACGACGAAGAGATCCCAAAACTTATGGACTTTCTCTCAATGGAGGAAGCCTTCGAAGTCACTAGTATTATTCAACAAAAAGATAAATCCTATGGTTATTGCCACATATTAGGCCACCGCCTTGCTTCGAGAGAGGTCCAAAAGAACCCTTCAAAGTATATTGAAGTGATCCACCGTGGCCCGATGAACGGGATGTGCGCCAACGGGGCATTGCATGGAGCAGTGCAGGAACGATTTCGATCAGAAGTCCTTTCCGAAGGCCAGTTAAAACAACTCGAACCTGAATTAAAAAACGCCTGCGAAGCCCAAGCTGGTTGGCAACCAGCACAACTAGCGAAAGCGATATGTTACCATGGGCTTGGGCACTTAACGGTTATTGTTACAAGCGCTGATTTTGCAAAAGCATTAAAGGTTTGCGATGTTATAAGTTTGAAAGAAAATGGCGATGACTACCGTTCGGTATGCTATGAGGGCGCGTTCATGCAGCTCTTCCAGCCGCTCGAACCGGAAGATTTTGCTTTGGTAAAAGGAAAAGGCCCGGAAAAAGAGGATCTGCGCTTCTTTTGTTTGAAATTTAGTACCGAAGATAAACAAGAAGCTTGCTGGCGAGAAGGTTGGCCTCTTTTCCGCTCCGAAGTTGCAACACCAGCCGGATTAGTGGAATTCTGCGAGGTGCCTGATAAAAAGGAACAACAAGATAGTTGCTTTCAAATGCTTCTTCATACTGTTGGCCAGAACTTCAACTTTGATTCAGTAAAAATAGCGCAATTCTGTAACGGGATAATAGATGAGAGAAAGGGGGACTGTTTCTACAACGCCGCTTCCAGCGTTCTTGAAGCAGACCAGAGGTTTACTGAAGAATCTCTAGAAGTTTGTTCTTTGGCAAATTCCCAAGAAGCAAAAGATGAGTGTTACGAAGGGTTAGCTCAAGGCGCAAGCTATATTTTCCAGCAAGGTTCAGATAGCCACAAAGATTTTTGCCAAAAACTGCCTAAAACCTGGGCAGAAGTGTGCTTGAAAGATGGTTAACGTTACAAAAATGAGTAAAAAAACTTTACTGGCTGTTGGTGGAATTATAATAGTCTTGGGGCTGTTATTTTTATTGGTAATAAACCCATTCTCAAGTGGTGAGGTAACTGTCCACATTTCTAAATCTGGCTTCTCACCACAAGAAGTTACTCCTAAAAAAGGTCAGACAGTCCGTTGGGTAAATGACGATCAAACTTTACATTGGCCGGCATCTAACCCGCACCCAACCCACGAGCTCTACCTTGGTTTTGATCCTGGGGAGCCGATTTCTCCTGGTGGGGAATGGTCGTTTAAATTCAATAACCTAGGAGAATGGCGCTATCACGACCACCTGCAACCGGATAAATTTGGTCTAGTTAAGGTGACCCATTAAGATTCATCCAGTCGATCTTTTTATCTAACTTTGTTAAGTAAATAGAAAGCTGAGGGTTAGAATAAATTTTCTCTGAAACAGAGTAGCCTGGGTTTTGTAAGGAAAATCGGTTAAGGCAATCTTGGGATCCATAAATCTGATTTTCCACACCGAAACAAGCTAGGAAAGCATAGTCATTTGAATTAGTTTGTTCAAGACTATCTGTATTGTTGCTTACTTTCACAAATTTACTGCCTAACTCCTTTTCTAAAGGTGCCCAAAGTACTGCTGAGGACACTGGGTAAGACCCAGTTCTGTAGGATTGTATCTGAAAAAAATCTAGCTTTTGATAACCACGGTCTTTTTGAATCTTATTTACACTTGTTTTCACTTTGTTAACAGAAGCTTTTATGGCTTGAGAGTTGTCTCTCTGTGAGATGTCCAGTAATGGAGTCTTTGGGTTAAAAATTGGAGATAAAGTTTGGAAGTTGAGAGTAACCGCTCTTAGGAGTAAGAAAATCAAGACTATGCCGGGGATCCAAAGATATTTTTTTTGGGAAAATATTCGATAAACCAACTCCCCAATTAAAATTGCAAATAAACCATAAATAGGAGTGAGATAAAAAATTACTTGGGTGCTGCGTAAAACCGTACTTAGGAGGATTGTTTGGGCTAGAAACAAAACAGTCACAAGAGTGTATTTTTTCTCCAATTTAAGATTCTTTAATACACAAAAATAAAAAGCTAAGCAGATAAGAATTACTGCAGTGACGTATTTATTTAGGCCAGGCGTGTAATTGTTTACATCCAACGAGAAAAAATGTATTAGATTGGTCCAAACATTCGTGAGGTGGGGGATAAATTCAGTTGTTGAGCCGATCAGAAAATCTTGAGTTGTTTCCAAACCTCCATTTCCAGCCTGACTGAGGCCTGAATAGATAACTGGAAGATAGAAAACAAGTAGGCTTGAAACAAAAGCCCCAAGAGTAAACAAGTAGTATTTTGTACCTTTACCCTGCTGCTTGAGGGCGAAGAAAGCTATTATTAGATACAGTGGAACCAAAGAAAAAGCGGAGTTATGTAGCGCATTGGCAAAGGTTAGTGTGAGTATACCAGCGACTAAGTATGTATAATTTTTTTTGGTGTAGAAAATTAGTAGCAGTAAAAGTGATAGAAGGGCAAGAGGTTGCATGACGTAGGGCTGCCAGACATAATTTGACTGTCTTAGGGCTTCGGGACCAAAACTAAAAATGAGAGCTGCCAGTAAGGCAGTTCCGAACCCAAACGCGTAGAGTGCTATAAGGAAGATAAGAGTGATGGAAAGGAGTTGTAAAAGTATGTTTACAATCCCCAGGAGAATAACACTATCCTTTATAACCAGGAATAAACTCAGGAGGTAAAAATACACCGGACTATTTTGTAAGCTTCCGTCCGAGGCTGCGTTCCAAGGCCCTATTAAAGGGAACTCCTGATAGACAAGTATATGATTTGCTACTAAGTAATCTCTACTACCTTCACCCCCATCAATTGCAAGAGGGTAGTCAAACCGTTGCCATCTGACTAAGAAAGCTAATACTAACAAAACGACGAAAATCAGATAACGAACCTTAAATTTTCTTAAGTTGAGGATGCTAAGCATATAAGGGGATTATCGGTTTCATCTAAAAATTATAACAGGCTCTTAATTAAGGGTTCCACTATTTTAATTACTTTTAAAAGACCGGTAGGTAAATTTCACAATCGTCTAAGGTCTAGTAAGCGAGTGGTTGTTGGAGTGAACAATTGTCGAAAAAAGGCGCACCAACTTTTGTTAGAGTCGATGCGCCAAAATCTCTCGATCCGTACTACTTAGGAAGCCATTTTACCACCCAGTCGTAGATTGCTCCTCCACTTCTCTTGAGATTATCAGTATCCCAAGTGTGCCCTGGGTCGTACCACATGGCGCAAGCTTGGGCCGCTTTTTCCCAAGGGCCTGGATAGCCATTGGACCAAACTTCCTGAGGCTCTACCCATTTACCGTTTTCAAAACGCCAACCCGTTGATTGGATATAATCCTGACCCTCCGGGGTATTGTTCCAACTTTGAAGATCGTTGGTTACTGGAAGTCCGGCGTCAAGGATTATCTGGTGTTGGTGAGCGTGACAGATTTCGTGAGCGAGTCCGAGTAGAAAACCGCCAATTGGAGGAACGTTTCTCATGTAAATCGTTCGATTACTTGCCAAGTATTGTGTGAACCCATCGTTTGGAGAGCCAATTATCAAACAAAGGCTATCCACTACTCTTAGGTTGCCAAGCATCGACTCAACTTCTTGTGGCCAGGGTGAGCAGTTGCGTTGGTTACTCCCTTGCGTTGGACTGGCTGGTTGTTGTCTGGTTGGTGGCGGACTTGTTGGTTGCGCCGCAACACAGTTTGCTTGGAACCAAGAGCGCTCTTCTTCCGAAAGATAGGCAGTACCGCGGATTTGGTTGCAGTTTTGGCGGTTGGTTACTGCTGTTGCGGTTGGCGGGACTACTGCTGTTGGCTGCGTTGTAGGAACTTCAGTTGGTCCGGAGGATAGCACTTCGCTGACCCCAGGTGTTGTTTCAGTGCTACCGGTGCTTTTCTCAGCTTCAGCCCCAAAACAAGCAGTTGCTGTTAGCAGAAGGACTGCTAAACCCAAAAAGATTTTGCTCATCTCTCTTCCTTTCGAGAATTATTTAGTTGTGGTGTGCGAGTTCACAGAACTAGTGAATCTATAATTTCCAGAATTACAGAACACGTAGTGAGTCTATATACGCCTAAATTGGTAATCTTGTCAACCAAGCTAGCTGTTGTAGCAGTTGACAGCCAAACAAGACTACTCGTATATTAGACGAGAACCCCCTTCATGAAAAACAAGTCTGTCCCTCTTCAAGTAATTATCCTTTCCGCTTTAGCGTTCGGGTTGGGATACCTTATTCTCAGCCAAAACCGCTCCGAGACATTCTATAAGTCCAACGGACAACAAACTACTAACAATGGTGAGCAAGCCACCCGGACACCTTCACCAGAAACAAACGTGCTGATTTTCCCTGCGGACGATGCTCCCCAAGAAGTTAAAGACAAGCACTTCCAGCTAGTTCTTGAGGAAGCAGTAGGAACCGATACCGTGACCATAAAAAATTGCCAGGGAGACCCGGTCGTTGCGTGGGTGAAAAATAAAAGCGTTTTAAAGATTAAAAATGATGATGCACAGGACCACACGCTCAAAGTAGCTGTCAGCGAGGAGTACGCATACCAATTGAAATCGAGTGCAAACCTTGATCTTAAGGTAGAATTTGTCAACGGCCCAGGCGTTTATAGGTACATTTGTGATGATCCAAACGTTACTGCCGGAATTTTCTATGTTGTACAAGGACAATGAGCATTATCACGTTTAAGGTCAAAATCAGCAAAAAGAGTAAAGAGACCATAAAAAAGACGGTTAAGAAGTTATTGTCAATAACTTCTTATGCCTTTATCGGGGTTGTTTCCTCAGCAGCTTTAGTTTTAGCTTTCTACTGGAGTCTCAACCTTAATTCCAGCCTTTACACTCTGATTAACAACACTAAAGACGAGCCCGTCTACCTGATCACATATTTGGTGCTGACTGTGGGAGCGATTATTCTTTTCGGGATCAATATTCCGCTTTTTATTTATAGGTGGAGAAAATATGGACTACCTAAGTTCCAAACCCAAGCCGGAAGTGGCCTCGGTGCCATAGTGGGTGTGGCCGCCTCTGCCTGCCCCGTGTGTGGTTCGTTAATTCTTTCTGCTGTTGGTATAACTGGTGGATTGGCTGCCTTTCCTTTTCAAGGACTTGAATTGAAGGCTCTATCATTTGGCCTTTTAGCAGTGCCGATTTTCTTGACAGGAAGGCAGCTGTACCGATTTAAGAAAGGTCGAGAAGAGTGTCCTGTACCTCGCGATGCTTCTTTCAGGCTGAAAGATTTCCCACTTTTACTCATTTTTGTTAACCTACTGCTACTGGTAATTTATCTAGGAGGCCCGCTTTTAAAGCAAGAACCGCTTCTCTTCGCTTACTTCAACAAAAATGCTGAGGTTAATCCTTTTTACGTTAAGGTGGCGGCCAAAGTGTTGCCCGAAGAGGGCTTTCAAAGCCAGATTTCCCTCTCTGACGCAGTAGTCAAACTCGTTGAGAGAGGGGTAATTGATAAAGAGAAGTTTGAGGATATTTACAAGGATGACGGAGAGCTACCTTCTGAGTTGGGAGAGATATTGATTCAACCCTCAGAAAAACCAATGTTACTTACTACTGAAAGTGCCGATTATTACATCAACCTCCTGTGGCCTTTGGGACTAGCCAACTACATGTCAACCAATAGAGAAAGTCCGGTACAGGGTGTATCTCTGTTTAACTTTGCTTCAACTGGAGGCTGGAGGTTAGGAAAGGAAGATAATGGTGGTGCCTATTTCAATAAGTTTAGGATTGTTGAATTGACTACGAAGCAAGAAGAGCTGGTCACCAAGATTGCCAAAAATACCTACCGGCCCTGCTGCAATAACTCAACCTTTTTCCAAGACTGTAATCACGGCTCAGCACTACTGGGACTTCTTGAGCTTGGGGCTTCACAAGGTCTATCCGAGAAGGAACTTTATAGAGAAGCCCTGGCCTTCAACTCTTTTTGGTTCCCGGATACTTATGTCCAAACCGCCCTTTACTTTAGAATTACTAAAGGTGTTGAGTGGGAAGATGTAGATCCTAAGGAAGCTCTGGGTTACAATTTCTCGAGTGTATCCGGCTGGGCGAAAAATGTTCAATCCGAAATAGCAAAAATTCCTAACCTCATTCCCCATACGGGAATTGGAGCAAGTTGCGGCAGCTAAAATTTAGTAAAATCTTGACAACTTGTTCTTACTTGGTAGATACTTAAAATGAATATTTCTTATGGAAACCGAGCCTGCCGAAAGTTCGTCCTCAAATTTTTCTTTTTCCAATCTTTTGCGTGATAATTGGGTAACTGCTCTAGCCGTGCTAATTGTACTTGTTATCGGTACAACTGGCGGTTTTCTCGTTGGCCAAAGTCTAGCTCCTAAGCAGTCAGACACTTCTGATAGTAGCGTCCCGAAAGCTTTGTTGCAATTACAAAATCCGCTCTTTCTTGAATGGTTCGGCTCCGTAGAAGGGACCTTAGTAGATAAAGATGATTCCTCCTTCGTCTTGGAAAACTCAGGATCAAGGCTCACGATTAAGGTTCATGAAAAATTGACTAGCTTTGGGAAACTAGATAGTTCTGGAGAACGAATAAATTTAAAGCTAGCTGATATTCCTCTGGAGAGCAGGCTAAGAGGAAGCGCTCTAATTAACAAAAATATTGATCAGGGAGAAGACTTAGTCGGGCAAGGATTTCTTGTAATCGAAACCCCGGAATAAATGTTAACCGCTTCTTCTAAGAAAACCCATTATCGCCGATACTTTTTAGTTGTTGGTTTTTTCCTAGTCTTTTTGTTTGTTGTGGTCACAGTTTCGCAAAGACAAAAAGTGTTTGGACAGGTCAGTAATTGTGCAGGTCAATCAAACGGCACTCTTTGTTGGTACTTCAATAGCAGTGATTGCACGGGTGGGTGTAATGGGGGGTCGAACTATTGTAGTGGTAATGACCTCGTTAACCGACGTTACGTTTGTTCTGGTGGGGTATGTTCAGCTCCTGCTAGCGGACCAGAAGAAGTTCACGACGCTGGCGCTTGCGCTCCCTCATATAGCCAAGGTAGCTACTACAGCCAGGGGAGTTACGGTGGAGGGGGTTGCGGGCCGATTACCGACTGTTTTGGTACTAATTACTCAAGCGGCACTTTGGGACAAGTTATCTGTGTAGGTGCGCCAACCAACGGCCGCCAGTGTCAAACTGGTGGTTGGACTTCTGTAACTTATAGTTGCAGTTCGTGCCCTGGTGGAGGTGGGGGAGGGGGTGGAAGTGGTTGCGAAGATGAAGCTCCTTCTGCACCAACTTTATCCTCACCATCCAATGGAACTGTTTTTAACAACACTACTTCGGTGCCTCTGGATTGGAACGCCCCTTCCAGTTGGGGAAGGGACTGTGATGGAGATCCCAATTTCTACCGAGTCTATTTAGAACGGGGTGCTAATCCTCCTGGCGTGCAAGTAGCTACTCCATCCGGTTCTAGTTACACTGCTAGTGGGTTAACAGCTGGCACTTGGTACTGGCGAGTTCGAGCTAATAACGGATCTCTAAATAGTTCCTACTCCAGCACTTGGAGCTTTACTATTACTCAACAGGACTTTTCCATCTCAGTTTCACCTTCTTCCCAGAGCGTAACCCAAGGGTTTGCCACTAACTACACCGTGACTCTCACCTCCATAAACGGGTTCAGTGGTAATGTCACCCTTTCAGCTAATAACTTAAGCAGCTCGGGTATTACCACTAGTTTTACTAACAGCGGTAACGTGAGTGTTCCCAGTGGAGGTTCAGCCACCAACATCATGACGGTTCAAACTTCACCCACAACTCCGGCTACTAGCTATACAATCACTGTGACCGGTACCTCTGGATCGTTGTCTCATCAAGCTTCCGCTTCTTTAGTAGTTAATGCTAGGGATTTTGTTGTCTCAGTTTCACCTCCCTCACAGACAGTTAACCAGGGAGACGGTACAACCTACTCAGTGACCCTCACCCCCCAAGGCGGTTTTACTGGCAATGTTACCCTCTCAGCTAACAGCGGCTTTTTGGGTGGGGTAGGTATCACCGCTAGTTTCTCTCCAGTCACCGTGAACGTTCCTGGAGGAGGTTCGCTAATGACTGTGCAGACCTCACTAACCACTCCGACCGGTAGTTACAGTATTGTAGTTACCGGAACCTCAGGCGCTCTTGTGCGTCAGGGCAACCCTGTTTCGATTGTGGTTAACTTAAGGCCCCCAGACCCCTGGATTAAGGCAGTCGGCGCTGATGTGGGCTCCCAAAGCAGCATTACTATGGCTTCACCCGCAGGTGGAAGCAGTGGAATAACCGGGGTC
>Ga0209323_10000147_pt1 | contig 41618 bp, 38 predicted proteins | sample Rifsed19ft2_FD_184014 | JGI IMG/M metagenome (GOLD analysis project Ga0209323, IMG submission 184014) | Soil microbial communities from Rifle, Colorado, USA - sediment 19ft 2 (version 2) | ecosystem: Environmental > Terrestrial > Deep subsurface > Rock core/Sediment | place: Rifle, Colorado...
CAAGACGATATAAGGTAGAGCCTGGAAGCCGGACATTTCGTTGAAAGCATCGATATTTCTGGCTCCGGCCTGGGCAAAAAGCTTATAGCGCCTGTCCATTTCCGAAAGTATCCATCGGAGGGCCGAGATGACTTTCTCGGGTTCAACTATCACCGGAGTCAATAAATGCGGAATCGAGTTATAGCCGGTAAGCTCAACTCTTTTGGGGTCGACCAAAATAAATTTGACCTCAGTCGGGGCAGCCCTAAAAAGAATTGAGGCCAAAAAAGAATTTATACAAACGGATTTTCCAGAACCGGTCTGGCCGGCGATAAGGACGTGGGGCATTCTGCCAATCTCGGTGACAATAGCTCTTCCCGAAACATCAAGCCCCAAAGAAACGGCAAGTTTGGACTTATGCTCCTGCATGACATTCGACTCCATCATCTTTTTCAATCCGACTATCTCCGGACTTATATTTGGCAATTCGATTCCAACCAGGGCTCTTCCGGGAATCGGCGCTTCAATCCTTATGGTTCCGGTGGGGGCGGCCAGGGCCAGGGCCAGGTCGCGCTCCAGGGCGGTAATTTTGGAAAGTTTGGTTCCCAGGGCAACTTCCAAGGCGTATTGGGTTACGGCCGGACCCAAATTAACCTCAACCACCCTTGCGGTGATGCCAAAGCTCTCAAGGGTCTTTTCAATTGTGGCGGCATTTCCTTTAATATCTCCCCGGTCAGCCTTGCCGGTTTCGATTTCGCTTAAAAGATCCAGGGGCGGATACTTCCAGACTCTTTCTTGGCCCGGAACATTACTTACCAGTTTCTGCTCCAAGGCCTCTGAGGAAACTGCGGCTTTAGGAGGCTGGGCCATCCCAACCCCCGAAACCTTAAGCTGTCCCCGGGAAAGAGTATTTCCGAATCCTCCTCCCCCGACCACATAGCCCCTGCCTTGTTTAAAAATTGAGGCCAAAAAATTGAAAACCTGGTCAAAAGAGGTATTGAAAAGAATAATCAGTCCGACCAGGGAGGTCCCCAAAAGAACTATAAAGGCGCCTGCGGGGGTAACTAACTGGGAAGCCCCGCCCCAGGCAGCCTCGCCGACTGTTCCGGCCCGGCCTAGGGTCGCCAAAGAAATAAAGAAAAGAATGCTGCCCACCACCACATTCGGCTGGGAAAGGGGAATTTTTATCTTGGAAAGCATGAAGGCGAAGGAGAGAAAAATGAAGGGCAGGAAAATCGTTGCCCAGGAAAAGGAAGAGATCAGAAAATCGTTAAGCCTGACCAAAATTAGCCCCTGGCGGGAAAAAGAAATCAACACCAAAAGCGCTAAGGCAAAAAAGAAAATCTGGGTGATGGAAAAAATGGTTTGTCTTTTTAGTCTTAATTTGAACGCTCGTTTGGTAAACCTTCTTCTTGCTTTCGCCATTGCAAATACATTATATCTGACTTGCGCGCATCTGGGAACCTTGGCAAGGAACCTTTAGGCTTCAACAATTACCGGAAGAACCATTGGGCGCCGGCCGGTCTTCTCGTAGAAGTATTTTTCCAAAAAGTCGATGGCTTTATCCCTTAAATATTTGCTATCAAGACTTTTTCCTCCATCGATTGCGCGTCTTAATTCTTTGGCTGCTATTTCCAAGAAACCCTTCTGTTTCTCCTCAAAAACAAAGCCCCGGCTTATTATTTCCGGGTCGGCGAAAAGTTTTCTCTGGGCTCCGTCAAATTTAATTATCACAATCGCCATTCCGTCCCTTGCCAGGATTTGCCTATCTCGTAGCACCACGTTTCCGACATCGCCTATGCCCAATCCGTCAACCAGAATTTTCTTAACAGGGATTTTACTTGATATCCGAGCGATCTTATTTTTGAATTCTATGATCTGCCCCGGGGTCAGCTCGAAAACGTCTTTGGCCTCAGCTCCCATTCCTTGTGCCAAAAGGCTGTAGGCCCTCATATGTCTAATCGTTCCCCCAACCGGGATAAAGTATTTGGGCTTTAGGAGGCCGAAAAGCATTAAAATATCCCCCTGGCTGCCGTGGCCGGAAACATGTAAATCCTCCTGCATGTCGTAGTAGTGGACCTCTGCATTTATCTCAATCAGTTTATCGACAACAAAATCAGTGTTCGTCTTTGAGCCGGGAGGGGCAGGGTCGGAAGAAAAGACCACCAAATCGCCGGGGTTAATCTTTAAGAAATCGTGCTCTCCCATGGCAACCCTGTAAAGTGCGCTCCCGGGCTGACCGTAGCTTCCCGAAATGATATACATTATCTTCTCGGCCGGAAGCCTCCTTGCCTGTTTTGTCTGGACTATCAACTCGGGTGGATAGTGCAGATAACCTAAACTTCTGGCAATTTCTGCCTTCTTGATAATGGAGCGGCCAACAAAAGCAACTTTGCGTCCCAACCGCAGGGAGACGTTTAGGGCTTGCTGCATTCTCGAGATGTTTGAGGATATGGTGGTGAAAAAAACTTGTTTTTTGGACTTGCGAATAATTTCTTCAATCCTGCCCTCAATTGCTTTTTCGCTCTCCGTATAACCGGGAGTTGTCGAACCCAAGCAATCCGAAGCCACAGCCAAAACTCCTTCCGAGGTAAGGGAAGTCATTCTGGCAACATCGAATGGCCTTCCGTCAACCGGCGTCCAGTCGAATTTATAATCGGGGACATGGAAAATTTTACCTTCGGGGGTATCGATGGCAAATCCAACTCCGTCCGGAACCGAATGGGCAACCCTAAAGGGAGTTACCCGAAATGCTCCCAAAGATAAAACGTCCCTTTCGGGGTCAAAAACGTTTATTCTTGGGGGTGGCATTTCGTGATCCGCAAATTTATCCTCAATAAATCCTGCCACCAGTTTACTTGCGTAAATCGGGGCTTTTACTTCCTTGAGCAAAAACGGCAGGGCCCCCAAATGGTCTTCGTGACCATGGGAAATCAAGATTCCTTTGAGCTTGCTGGCGTTTTGCTTGACATAGGTAAAGTCGGGAATGACCAGATCCACCCCAAACATGTCAGCTTCAGGAAATCCCACGCCGCAATCGACGATTATCATATCGCCTCCATACTCGTAGACATAAAAATTCTCTGTAACTCCGGTTGTGCCGGAGAGAGCAATAAATTTAAGTGTATTCATCATCATCTTAAGAACTCAAACTAAATTCATTTGTTCAACTTCTATCTTTTGGTTTTCCTTTTTTAATATTTCAGGAAGGCCCTGGAAATCTTCCTTAATTTGCCTTAAGACGTCGCTACTTCTAAGAGCTGCCGCAGGGTGGTACATGGGAACCACCGTCAAATTTCTGTCCTTCCAGTTTAGCGCGTAGGATTTGCCATGAATAGAAGTAATTTTGGTTCCAGGTAGGAATTTGGCCATGGAAAAGCGGCCCAAGGTAACGATGACCTTGGGTTTTATTGTTTCGATAATTTCATCGAGATACTTTCCGTAGGCTGAGATTTCCGCAGGTTCGGGGTCCCTATTTTCTGGAGGTCGATGGTGGACGACATTGGTAATATAAACTTCTTGCCTGGGCAATTTAATCATTTGAAGCAGACTATCCAGAAGCTTCCCGGCATTACCCACAAAAGGTTCCCCCTTGATATCCTCCCAGTACCCCGGTCCTTCACCTATAAATAGTATCTTTGTGCCTGGGTCTCCCACCCCAAAGACCAGATTTGTTGCCCCGCGCCTTAGGGGCAGGGTTTTGTCCTCAAGCATCTCTTTTTTAAGTTTGAGAAGGGCTTCTTTTTTTTCTTCGCTTCCTGTCATTGTGGCAAAAATTCCTTTACGTTTTCGGGGGTAATTTTAAACGATTGGCCTTTTCCCTCAACAATTGACCTGGCTACTTTCCTGACAATACCCTCAATAGTTCGCTCCAGGGTTCTTATCCCGGCATCGTACCCCAGAGGCCTGACAACCAGCGGCCAGACGTTCTCGTCGATGGTGAGTGCTCCCTCAGGTATCCCCGCCTCCTTAATCAGTCTTGGCAAAACATAACTTGTTCCAATGGCTATCTTCTCTGCATCGGAATACGAGGGCATGCTTAGGGGCTCAAGTCTATCCAAAACAGCGGTTGAGATGGTGGTGGTATTGTTGGCGGTTGCTATAAATAAAACCTCGGACAAATCAACCGGGTAATCAAGGTAGTGGTCGGTAAACGCATAATTTTGTTCCGGGTCCAAAAGTTCCACCAAAACTCCCATTATTGAGGCCCGGCCCGCATCGGTCACCCTGTCTATTTCATCCAAGAGTATCACCGGATTTTTGCTCTGGGACCCCTTTAGGGCCTTGATGATTTTGCCTGGTTCGGCCTCAGCGTGCATTCTGGATTGACCCCTTAAATCCAGAGGGTCGCCCATTCCGCCAAAAGGAATACGGGCAAACTTTCTGCCCAGGGTCTCGGCAATTGAGGCCGCAATTGTGGTTTTTCCTGTTCCGACCAGACCCACAAAACAAAGAATGGGAGCCCTAAATATCTCTTTGCCCTCGCCTTTTTCCTGTTTAAGCTTCATGACCGAGATATATTCCAAGACTCTGTCTTTGATTTCTCCCAATCCCTGGTGATTCTTATCTAAAACTTGCTTGGCGTGGGTTAAATCCAGGTTGTCCTGGGTACGTGCCTCCCAGGGCAGTGTCGTCACCCATTCCACAAAACGGCTGACTCTATCAAATTCGGGTAAAAACGTCGGCGAGGCGGTAAGTTTCCCCAACTGGGTAAGTCTGACCGTTATTTCTTCTTTGAGTTTATCCGGGACGCTTGACCCTTTTACTTTTTCAGCTAAGGAAGCTATTTCCTGGATGGCAGTATCCATAATACTTGGGTTAAGTTAGATTTTACTCCAAAGAGGGAGGGGTTATCTAGAAGGCCTTCTTCTTTCCTCTACAAACCTGCTCGTGGGGAAATGCGGACCAGTTGAACCGGACCTTTCCCTAAAGTCTCTTCTGGGTCCTGGACCAAACTTTCTCGGTCCGAAGCCTTCATGTCTTTCTGTTCTGGGTTTATCTTTGGCCGGGTCCATGTTCATGGAAAGGTTAATTCTTCCCAAGTTGTCGATTTCCTTGACCCGAACTTTAATTTTGTCTCCCAACTTGACAACGTCTTCGGGATTATTAACAAAGCCCTCTCCCATATCCGAAACATGAACCAGACCGTCTTTCCCGGGCAGAATCTCAACAAAGGCCCCGAAAGGCTGAATTCTTTTGACTTCGCCTTCGTAAATCTCTCCGGCCACGACTTCTTTGGTAAGACCCTCTACACGCTCAACCGCGGCCGCGACAGCCTCGACGGTCATACCGGAAATATTGACGCTGCCGTCATCTTCCACCTCAACCTGGGCCCCGGTCTCGGCAATAATCTTCCTGATCATTTTTCCTCCCGGGCCGATAATCTCCCCGATTTTTTCAGGGGAAATCTTAACGACCTTAATTTTGGGTGCAAAAGCGGAAACGGTCTTTCTTGACTCGGAGAGCGTTTCAAGAATGCTCTTTAAGATTTTGGCACGACCTTCTTTGGCCTGAGCCAAAGCTTTGGTCAGAATTTCTCGGCTGAGGTTTAGGGTTTTAACATCAAGCTGCAGGGCCGTTATTCCTTTTTGGGTTCCGGCAACCTTAAAGTCCATATCCCCAACCATATAATCCTCAAGCCCGGTAATGTCCGAAAGAATCACATAGTCTTTGGGGCTTTCGATAACCAAACCCATGGCAATCCCGGAAACGGGCGAGGTTATGGGAACCCCCGAATCCATCAGGGAAAGGGTTGAACCGCAGACCGAAGCCATAGAGGTTGAGCCGTTTGAGCTGGTGACCTCCGAGACCACCCGAATTGCGTAAGGAAAGACATCATTTGCCGGAATTACGGGTTCTAAGGCCCGCTCGGCCAAAGCCCCGTGGCCAATCTCCCTTCTTGAGGGATAACCGACTCTCCCGGTCTGACCCGTCGAATAAGGCGGCATTGAGTAATGATGCATGTATCTTTTTGATTCCTCCCCTTCGGCAGACTCGATCAGCTGCCCCAAAGAAGGTGCCCCCAGGGTTGTCACAGTTAGAACCTGGGTTTGTCCTCTTTGGAAAATTGCACTGCCGTGGGTTCTGGGAAGAATACCAACCTGGCTCGAAAGTTTTCTAATCTCGTCAACCTTCCTGCCATCAACCCTTTTGCCTTTTAAGGTCATTTCTCGGGCTTTCTCTTTAAGCATTTTTTCTATAACCAAGGAGACGGCTGCCGGGGATTCCTCAGCCAATTCCTGGGCAATCGCGGTTTTGATTTCGTCAAGCTCGCCTCCGCCTTCGTGCTGGGCCATAACCTTTATCAAATCTTCGGCCTTCCCCTCCATCAGTTTTTTAACTTTGGACTTGGTCTCAGCCGTAAAAAGAGCTTCTCCGACAGATCCTTTTTCCACCCCAACCTCTTTGGCCAAATCCTCAATTGTCTCTATAATTTTCTTGGCTTCTTTTTGGGCATGCTCAATCCCACCGAGAATTGCTTCTTCGTCTACTTCTTTGGCTCCGGCCTCAATCATCAAAACCGAATCGGCTGTGGTAGAAACTACCAAGTCCATATCTGAAAATGGCATTTCTGAATCCAGGGGGTTGGTAAAGAAAGTGCCGTCTTTTTTGCCGACACGTACGGTCCCCACGGGGCCTTTCCAGGGAATAGAGGAAATTGCAATAGCGGCTGAGGCGGCAATGGCCGAAAGGACTGAAGGGTCGTTCTCAATATCAACTGAAAGAACCGTAATCATTACCTGAACGTCTTTTTTGTAGGTCTCGGGGAAAAGGGGACGAATCGAGCGGTCGATAAGCCTTGCCGATAAAATTTCCTCGTCGGATGGGCGCCCTTCACGCTTGACCCAACGGCTTCCTTTGATTCTTCCTCCGGCATAAAGCCTTTCCTGATATTCAACCGTCAGAGGAAAATATCCAAGGTCGACCTTAAGGGGAGCCGCAACCACTGTCGCCAAGACCACGGTTTCGCCATATGTAGCCAGAACCGCACCAGAGGCTTGTTCTGCCAAGACTCCTGTCTGAAGTGTTAACTTTCGTCCACCCAATTCAACTGTCTTTTCGATTTTTTTCATTAACTGTGGTTTTACTTTTCTAGTTTTAATTCTACGATCAGTTTTTTATAGCGCTCTTCGTCGCGCTTGCGAAGATAGGTTAATAGTCTTCTTCTTTTGGCTACCATTCCCAAAAGTCCCCTTCTGGAATGAACGTCTTTTGCGTGCTCCTTCAGGTGTCCAACCAACTTGTCTATCTGGATTGAAAGAAGTGCAATTTGTACCTCTGGAGAGCCAGTATCGCCCTTTTCTCGAGAGAACTTTTTAATTATAGACTGTTTTTCTTCTGATTTAAGTGCCATGTGTCGTGTCAAACAAAGTAGTTCGATTAAACGAAGAACCTTGTCAGCATCAAAAGCAATAATAACACACCCAATTCAAATTTCAAAATTTAACTTATGGAGGTCCCTTTATAGATTTTTGGCTCAAGCCAATCTTTGGGGGTGCTTCCCTGTTCTTCTTCTGTCTTTTTCTCTTCCGGTTCGATAATTTCTCCGGGAATTGCCCCAGTCGGATAGTCGGTCTTTTCCATTCTTTCCTTGGGAAGTCTTTGCCCCCCGTCTCTTAACAGTTGAGCCACGATTTCGAAAGTCTCAGGGGAAACATCGGGTCCGTTAAACTCTCGACTACCATCTTCTATCCCCATTAAAAGATTCGTGGCAATATCGGCATCCATCGTAATTCCACTTTCTTTGATTAAAGCGGCAACGATTTCGGAAGTGCTTGATCCCGGTCTGGCAAATGACAAAACGGATGAATTTCCTGCCAGCGATAAGGGTCTGGTTCCTATATGAACCAGTCTGGCTTGGCCTAAATCTTTTGCCGAGAGTGCCGGAAAATGAGATTCGTTGGCTCCACCAACCAAAATTATCGTATCAGCTGAGATTCCAGAGTATTCGAAAGTTACCTGTTCTTTTTTGGGCGAAGAAAAACCTGGTTTGGGAACTACTGTAAGCCTGAATTCTCCGTTTTCGATATCGTAGCTTACTTTTTCGATGTCGCTGGCTTTGTATTCTCTGAATCTAATTGTTAAATTTTTGTTTCCAAATTCGGATGAGACACGATTGACCCCAACCAAGCGGTTAAACTCAACCAACATCGGGGATGGACAGGTAATACCCATTTCTTTACGGTCCCTTAAGGAAAGGTATAAGGCAAGACCGGCCGCCACCTGGTCAAAATACGGCTTTGTAGGCAAAAGGATAAGAACCGATTTTGAAGAATCTATTATTGAGTTGAAAGAATTTTCCATGCCTTTTTTACTTACGCACGGATACTAACACATCACCAATTTGAAAATCAAGTTGGGGTTCAAGAAGTGCACCGAATTCCTCTCCCAATTTTGCCTCGGAGATATCCTGCTTCTGTTTCTTTAAAGAAACCGCTTTTGTTTTGCCTATTTCTTTCTCGGCCCTGAATAATGAGAGACCATCTCCTTTTGAAATTTTTCCCTCGATAACCTTACAGCCTGCGATTTTCTTCTTTTCAAAAGGAAAGGCTGCCAATATTTGGGCCCTGCCCAGGATTTCCACTATGCCTTTTTTGAGTATTTCCTCTAGCCTTTGGATAAGCTCATAAATAATTTCAAAGGTTTCGATAGTTACCCCTTCTGTCTCTGCCAATTTGGAAACCTGGGAAGAGGCTTTAGACCTAAAGGCAAAAAGTAATGCACCGCCAGCTTTGGCCGCTAAGACATCCGACTCGTTTACGTCCCCAACCCCCGAATCGATAACAATAACTTTGGCGGGTAGGCTAGCCACTAGGGCTTCCAGGGCCCCCTGGTTTTCCGCTTTAATAATTGCGGCAATCTCATCTTCCTTGACTTTGCCAGTCCATCTTTCTTCCTTTTTTGAAACTCCGACTCCCAGACTCTCTTTCTTTAAAACCTTGGCTCCCACTGGCGGGGTATCAACAAATCCCAAGACCAAAGCCGGGTACCCCGCTTCTACCTCTTTTACGGAGGCGCCACTGGCGTCAAAAAGGGCCCTTATTTTAGTTTCCTGGCCTTCCACATATATTTGCTCCCCGACTTTCAGGCTTCCATATTTGACAACGACGGCTGCCTGGGGGCCCCTTTGGTCTTTGGAGCTTTCGATTACGACAGCTTCCTCCTCACCCTTGTCTGACTTTAATCCGTGAACTTCAAAGACCAAAGAAATTGTTTCCAGAAGCTCATCGATTCCTTTACCCGCTTTGGCTGAAACTGAAACGACCGGAATGTCCCCGCCTCTTCCTTCAAACAAAGCTCCTTCTTTCTCGAGTTGTCCTTTTGTGCTTTCGACATTTGCCGATGGCAGATCGGTCTTTGTAATGGCAACGATGAACGGAATTTTGGCCTCTTTAATCAATTGAAGTGCTTCTTGCGTTTGGGGTTTTACCCCATCGTCTGCCGCAACCACTAAAACTGCGATGTCGGCTACGTTTGCTCCTCTGGAGCGCATTTTTGTGAAGGCTGCGTGCCCAGGAGTATCAATAAAGGTAATTTTTTTACTCTCTTTTGTGGTAACAACTGAGGCTCCAATGCTCTGGGTTATCCCGCCTTTCTCCTTGGCTGCAACATTGGACTTTCTTATGGAATCAAGAAGGGTTGTCTTGCCGTGGTCAACGTGGCCTAAAACGGTAACTATTGGGGGTCGGATATTTCCTTTTTCCATAACTTATTTTCCTTTCCAAGATACTTCTCATTCTTGGGTCTTGGTTTCTTTATCTTCTTCGCTTTTGGCTTCTTCTTGGACTTCTTCTTTGACCTCATCGGGAGCAGGAAGCTCCTCTGTAACTACTTCTGGTTCCGAAGCCTCGGATACCGGTTCTTCAGCTATAACTTCTTCTTTCGGTTGTTCCGCCTTAACTTCCTCAATTGCCTTCTCTTTCTTTTCAGTTTTCTCTTTCTTTTTGGGCTCCTTCTTGTCTTCTTCTTTCTCTTCGCCAGGAGGAACGGGAATTCCCTCTACTTCAATCCTGTAACCAGTAAGTTTTGCCGCCAGTCTTACATTTTGTCCTTCTTTACCTATGGCCAAGGAAAGCTGGTCTTCAGGAGCGGTAACTCTCGCTACCTTATTCTCCTCGTCGAGTTTGACGCTTAAGCTCTCCGCAGGAGACAGGGAAGACTTGATAAGCTCTCCCGTGTCGTCGCTCCAAAGAACAATGTCTACCCTTTCTCCTCCAAGTTCATTTGTTACCGCCTGAACCCTGACTCCTTTTTGGCCAACACATGAGCCTACCGGGTCTACTCCTGAGGCTGTTGAGGAAACTGCAATTTTAGTTCTGGTACCGGGCTCCCTGGCGATGGTTTTGATTACCACGCTTGCAGAGGAAATTTCGGGAACTTCTCTGGCAAAAAGCTTTTCTACAAAGGCCGGGTCAGCCCTGGAAAGAACAATTTCTTTACCCTTTGGTCCTTCGATAATATCCTTCAGAAGAAAGGTGAGTCTTTGATTGGGGGAGAGTCTTTCGTTGGGAATTCTTTCCTCAGCCGGCATACTTGCCTCGGTTCTGCCCATATCGACCCTTACATTGGGTCCGTCAAATCGAAGAATCATGCCGGAAATAAGGGTTCCGACTCTTCCCGAAAATTCATCCATGATTGCTCCCTTTTCCGCTTCTCTTATTTTTTGGTGGATGACCTGCTTGGCTGTCTGGGCTGCAATTCGGCCGAATCCTGGAGGAGTAACGTCTTTTCTCTCTTTGGGTTTTTCAAGCGGCCAGGCAAAAACTTTAGCCTCGCCATTTGTAGGATTTAGCTCAACATCATAGTCGAATTCTTCGGTTTCCTCCCCGCGCTCTCTGGCATCACGCCTGTAGGCGGCAATAATTGCCTGTTTGATTGTGTCCAAAATAACAGCCGGGTCTAAACCTCGCTCTGTTGCGATGGCTTTTAAGGCCTGGGCAAATTCGGTTCTGGGTGTTTGCATATGGTATTTAAAAAAAGAGGTGGGTATCTCTCCCACCACTTCGAACGAACTTAATCTGAACCGATTTTACTCTAGGGGTAAAAATAAGTCAAACCAAAAACTTATCGGCCGAGAAGCTTAGATAGAAAACCTTTGGGCCTTTCATAAAAACGCTGGAGACTGGGATCTATGTTTCTAAGCTCGCTAATAAGACCATTGGCGGGGTCAAGAATAAACACCATTCCCGCTGAATTTACATACCTAACCCAAGCATGTCCTCCTCTTCCTCCCACGAAATTTCTATCTATAGATACTTTTCCGCGAACTTTACCCTCTCTACCAAGTCTTTCCAATAGATAGGCTGCCAAAAGGGCCTGATGCCTGCAAACTCCACCTTTTTCTCTCAAATAGACATCTAGAGAAATGGGCTGATCTGGCATGGGCCTTACCTTTCTTTCTATCTCAAATTCTTTTTGCCGATTATAAGGAAGTCTTTTTTGTACTAAATCAAAAACATCACTAAGAATGGCTCCCTTAAAACTTTCTCCTCTCTTAACAGCGGCTGTCCGCATTTGCAGAAGTTCTAGGTAAACTGCCTGAAGGGGAGAACCTTTGTCGGAATCATCAACTACTATAGCTTCTCTTTCTCCGCCCCCAACATAGATACCTCCATTTATCGGGGTATCCCTCCCGATAATTGGTCTGCCAAGGTAATACCCCCTTCTGGATTCCCTATCCGGCTCCTCATAAAGCCCTTTTTCTTTAAGTCTTCCAATCGCAAGTACTGTCTTATCCCATTCAACTGGAAGCCGAGATCGAGTTTCGCCTATTTCGCCCATAACCTCACAATAATATTCCTCTAGATTCCTTCTCTTTTCAACTCTTCCATTGTCTTTTTCTGGTCTCTTGTGAGTTTTTCGGGGGTCAAAACATTAAGGCGAACATATTCGTCTCCCCGACCACGGCCGCGAAGTTGGGGAACTCCCCGCTCTCTTAGCCTTATCATTGTCCCCGCTGGGGTTCCAGGCCGAACCCGTATCTTTACATCCCCGTCGATTGTTGGAATCTCTATACTTCCTCCCAAAACAGCTAAAGAAAAAGGAATACCCACTCTGACGAAAATATCGTTTCCGTCCCTCTCAAAAAGTGCGTGGGGTTTAACATTAATCGAAAGGATAAAGTCTCCAAAATCGATACTTGAGCCTTCACCGATCCCTGCCGGAATTTTTATCTTTCTCTTCTTTCCTCCGATATTTATCTCCTTGGTTACTCCCTTTACCGCTTCCATAAAATCAATGGTTAGGCTGTGTCTTGGGACCTGACGCCTTTGACCGAATGGGGTACCACCGCCGAAAAACTGCTCAAAAATCTCAAACGGATCTCCGAAATCAAATCCCGCAAAAGGATTCCCCTTATCGCCTCCATAAGTGGTGTATGTATAGGTAAAAGGGCCATAGCGGCCGGCTTGGGTAAATGGACCGCCGAAGCCTCCCGCGCCCCTAAATCCTCCACCGGGGGAAAAGGCCTCATGTCCAAACTGGTCGTAGGCGGAGCGTTTTTGGGAATCAGAAAGAACCTGGTAAGCCTCGTTTATTTCTTTGAAGCGCCTCTCGGCAGCCTCTTTATCCTCTTTGTGTCTATCCGGGTGCCACTCCAAAGCTTGCTTTCGATAAGCCTTTTTTATCTCTTCAGAAGAGGCACCTTTGGAGACTCCCAAAATATCGTAGTAATCAGATTTGGCTGCCATATTCTTTAAAGTATACTGCGGGAAAAGGTCTAATGAAGTATTCCATCAACCAAATTTTGCCTTCCGACTTCAAAATCAACAAGGTTAACTGCTTTTTGGTACGCCGCGTGTGAACCTGGAATTGAAATAGCAACCTCTGGATAAAGAATTTGCCAAGTTTCTTCCGACAATGGCAATCCCCGTGATCTTCTCATTTCTTCCATTTTTTCCGTCAATAATTCCACCTTCTCCCGTTCATCCGTAGAAAGACGAGACATCGCCAAATCGTAAGCAGTCAAAGCGTTTATTAATCTGTCAGATTCAGGCATTTTTAACTAACTACTTCTCCTTCCTCTACTTTCTCTTCGTCTTTTTTTTCTTCTTTCTTTTCCTTTTTCTCCCCTTCTTTTTCTGGACTTGGTGTTTGCTGTGCGCCCTGGGCTTGGTACATAGCTTGTCCTATCTGGCTTAGGGTATCCGAAAGATCTTTTGAAGCCGAATCGATATCCTCTTTGGAAGCATCTTCTTTCGCCAAAACGTCTTTCAGGGCTTTTACTTTTTCTTCAACTTTTTCTTTGACATCCTTCGGAGCTTTATCGCCAGCGTCCTTGAGGGCCTTTTCAGCCGCAGCCACCAAAGAATCTGCCTGGTTTTTGGCCGTAATTTTCTCGGCTTTTTTGGTATCCTCTTCCTTGTGCTTTTCAGCCTCTTCCTGCATCCTTTTGACCTCATCGTCAGATAGACCTACCGCTCCCGTAATTTTGATGTTTTGGGATTTTCCCGTTGCTTTGTCCTTTGCGGTAACCGTCAAAATTCCGGATGCGTCCATATCAAAAGTAACCTCGATCTGGGGAACTCCTCTCGGGGCCGGAGGAATTCCATCCAAGATAAATCTGCCCAAAGATTTGTTGTCGGTACTCATAGGCCGCTCCCCTTGGGTGACATGAATTTCAACCTGGGTTTGATTATCCGCCGCCGTTGAAAAGACTTCGGTTTTGGAGGTAGGAATAGTTGTATTTCTGGGAATCATGGGGGTTGCAACCGAACCTAAGGTTTCAATTGCCAAGGTCAGGGGCGTAACATCCAAAAGAAGAATGTCTTTGACCTCTCCACCCAAAACTCCTGCCTGGATTGCTGCCCCAACGGCTACAACCTCATCGGGGTTGACGGATTTATTGGGTTCTTTGCCGAAATAATTCTTGACCGTCTCTATAACTTTGGGCATTCTGGTCATACCTCCGACCAAAATGACCTCATCAACATCGTGGGGGTCAATTTTTGCATCCTTCAAGCAAGCCTCGACCGGCTTCATGGTACTTGCAATCAAATCCTCGACCAGCCCTTCGAGCTTTGCCCGGGTAAGCTTCATTGTTAAGTGCATAGGCTGGCTGTCTTTCTGGGTAATGTAGGGTTGGTTTATTTCAATTTCCTCGGCAGCGGAAAGCTCAATCTTGGCCTTCTCGGCTGCATCTCTAACCCTTTGCAGGGCCTGTTTGTCTACCTTCAAATCAACCGCATATTCCTTTTTGAATTCGGAAACAATATAGTCGACTATCTTTTCGTCAAAATCATCTCCTCCCAGGTGGGTGTCTCCATTGGTGGCCTTGACCTCAAAAACTCCGTCCCCAAGTTCCAATACGGAAATATCAAAGGTTCCTCCACCCAAGTCATAAACGGCAATTTTTTGGGCATTTTTCTTGTCCATTCCGTAAGCCAGGGCTGCGGCTGTAGGCTCGTTGATTATTCGCTCAACCTTAAAGCCCGCAATTTCTCCGGCTTGCTTGGTGGCCTGTCTTTGGGAGTCGTCAAAATAGGCGGGGACTGTAATGACGGCCGAATCTACCTTCTCTCCGAGGTAGCCTTCCGCATCTTTCTTGAGCTTCATCAAAATCCTGGCCGAGATTTCCTGGGGAGTATAGACCTTACCGTCAACTTCGACGGCTGCCACCCCGTCTTTTCCGCCCTTGACCTCGTAGGGAACCATTTCGATGGTGCGTTTTACCTCTTTGTCTTCAAACCTTCGCCCCATCAGTCGTTTAATCGAATAAATCGTATTTTTGGGATTTAGTATCACCTGTCTTTTGGCCACATCGCCGACCAGATTCTTGGTAGGTTCAACAACTGAGGGGGTAATGTTTCTGCCAGTATCGGCCGCGGGGATAACCTTGGGTCGACCCCCTTCCATAACCGCAACAACAGAGTTTGTTGTGCCTAAATCGATTCCGACAATTTTTGACATATTTAATTTCCTTTGCTTACCCTAACTTGGACGTGCTTGATAACTGGTCCGCCTGTAAATCTCCAGCCAGATGAGGCTACTTCTATAATTTTACCCCTATCTTTGCCGTTGGCAACAGTCTCTATTGCCTCGTGAATTTCAGGATCAAACGTATCTCCCTGCTTTACCTGTATTTCTGTTATCCCTTCCTGTGTTAACGCCTCTTCGAATTGCCTTAGGGTCATTTCCACTCCCGGGTCTTTAAGGTGGGCTTGAGCCTTTTTTAAAATATCCAAAACCGGCAAAAGCCTGATGACCAGCTTTAGATTTGCCAATTTTTCAAATTCTTCCTTTTCTCTTTCAACCCTTTTTCTTAGATTGTCATAGTCTGCCAGCGCCCGGACCAGCTGTGCTTTTAGCACCTGATTTTCGTTTGTTTTGATGGTCTTTTTCATGCTTCCGTGATCTCCTCAAGTAAATTTCTAAAATATCTGACCACTGGAATAATGGTTGAGTAGGAAAGCCTGACCGGGCCAATGACACCTATGGCTCCGTTTTTACCCCGAATATTAAAGTGGGTCGCAACCACCCCGATTGGGGAAAGCTCCGGCCAGCCCAATTCCTCTCCGAACAAAACATCAATCGGGCTACCGGAAATTGCCTTTTCGAAAAATAACTGATGCATCCTTTCGGCCTGCTCGATAAAGGTAAAAACACTTGCACAGTCTCTTACGTCAGCAAATTCCGGATTGGCAAAAACGTTTGAGTAGCCTGCATGCCAAACCTTGCCTTCATCGGTTGCGGCAACCGCCAAGCTTTTGGTTCGCTCCGCCAAGGCATGGGTTGCCTCTTCTAAGAGTCTGTCCATGTCTCCTCTGGCATCCCAAACATCCTCTTTGGTCTTGACCTCATCTGCCAGGCTCATTTGGCGCTCTTCCATAAGCTGGTCAATGTAAAATTTCATGGCCACGGGTGAGGGGATTCTGCCTGCTGATGTATGGGGTTGTCTTAAGTAGCCGAGGTGGGTCAGGGCCACCATTTCGTTTCTGATGGTTGCCGGGGAAACTCCGAGGTTATATTTTTTGTCCAAAGACTCGCTGCCTACGGGCTCCGCTATCTGAATATACTCATCAATCAGAGCCTTTAAAATTTGTGTCTGTCGGGCTGTAAGTCCTTCGGTCATATAAAAATAGTTTAGCAGAAGATTAACATGAGTGCTAAGCTGATGTCAAGACCCCTTTAGGCTGAGCCTGAATCGGTCGGGGTGGGGGTAACCGGCTCGGATTCCTTGGCGGGGATAGGTTCTACCTTCCTTCTTATTACCCTTCCAATCAGGTTGAAAAAGTACCAGACCTCTTTGGATTTAAGTAGAATTGAAACCGCTAAATAGACAATCATGCCAACACTAACCACAAAAGCGGTCAGTACCAGAAGGTTTATTGTGTAGCGTGTATCCAAAACAAACTTTTCAAAGGCGATCCCCTTTGCCCCGTCGAGTTTGCCCAAAAAGGAAAGCCTTTTAATCCAAACCGAGCGGTCAAAAATCTTAAGAAGAAGATACATAACCGAGCCAGAAGAAATAGCTGCCAAGGCAGACTTTGCTATTGGAATAATAGACTTGATAGTTGCCCCGTCTCCTATTTTCCTATTTAGGAAGATAAAAAGGGTAATGGCCTGGAAGAAAGACCCAAAAGAGAAAGCGGCTGCCAGTCCCCAAGCTGGAAGACCAAACCCCCGAATTAGGATAAAGTCTGAGGCTATAGTCAAAACTATCCCTATAAGAGAAATGGTAACCGGTGTTCTGGTATCGTGTAGGGCATAAAAACCTCTTGCCATAAGGGCTGAGGCGGATTGAAAGACAACTCCCACGGCGAAAGCAGTTACCACAAGACTAGTCTGGACTGTTGCCTCCCAGCTAAAGATATCGGTTCCGAAAATAAGTCTGACCAGAGGAATTCGGAGAACCACCAAGACTGTGGCTATCGGTACAACCAGAAAGACTATCTGGTAAAGCGCTCCGAAAAGCGTTCGTCTAAATTCTGCGGGCTTGTCGGATTGCCTTGCTAGCGTGGGGAGTGCGGCCTTGGCAATCGATGTCCCAAAAAGCCCGACCGGCAGAAGTTGGAGGGTATTTCCAAAAGTGTAATAGGTGTACGCAGCCGTTGAAATCAAAGATGCCAAAAAAAGTTCAACCGTTTTTGAAATCTGAAGAAACGAAACCTCAATGATTCTGGGCAAAGCCAGTTTGCCTATCTTTTTTACGTCATCGCTTATCAAAATCCTTGGCGTAAATCGGTAACCCAGTTTAAACGCCAAAGGAAGCTGGATGAGAAAGTGGCAGAAAGCTCCAATCACAACGCCAAAAGCCGGAGCCAGAAGCCCCATTGTTGGGGCTAGGAAAAAGGTTCCGGCAATTATCCCGATGTTATAAAAAAGGGGCGCTATGGCTGGAATGAAAAATCTCCGGGAAGACTCAAGCACCGCGGTTAAAACGTAACTTACGACAAAAAAGCCCTGGGCCAGAAAAAGTATTCTTGCCAAGGTGACAATCAGGGTCCTGTGTTCAAAGCTAAAACCGGGTGCCAAAACGCCATAGAGCTGATTCGAAAAAATAATCAATCCGGCTGCCAGGGCTGCAAAGGCAACCATCCCCACATTTGTAACCGTCCCCGCTATTTGCCAAGCTTCGCGCCTTCCCTTCTTTAGAGCTTTTGTAAAAACCGGAATAAAAGCCGCCGAAAATGTTCCGAATACCAACACTTCAAAAACTAAGTCCGGTAGTCTGAATGCTGCGAAGAAAAGCGAAAGCTCATCCGGAGTGAAAAAGTGGGCCAGGGTTCTTTGGCGAATAAGCCCCAGGATTCTGGAGGCAACAACCATCAGCATAATAATGGTTGCGGCCGAAAGAACTGATGCTTGCGGGGAAAACAGAAGTTTTCGGCCTTTATCGATAATTTTCTGAACCATGCGTATTGATATTCTATCGTCTTTAACTTATACTCTCAATCCTAAGAATATGCCTGTAACCAAAACTGCAAAAAGGGCCCTTCGTGGCTCTGGCCGAAAGGCCCTCATAAATAAACAAATAATCTTGAAATTGGAGCTTGCTATCCGTTCCGCCAAAAAAGCAAAATCCAAAGAAAAGATCTTAGCTGCAATTTCTCTGGCAGATAAAGCTGCCAAGAAAAGGACAATCCACAAAAATAAAGCCGCCAGGATTAAAAAGGCTTTGACTCTACTTCTTCCAAAAAGCAAAACGGTATCTTCCAAAAAGAAAAAGTAATCTTCAGGCAAGCTAGCTTCTGTGGTATAGTGGAAAAAGACGCGAATGCGCCTATCAAGTTATGGCTGCCCGTAAAGACAAGAAACACCAAATAAATCTTCTTCCCCAAGAAGAATTTGCCGGCACAACTTTAGGCAGAACCCTTAAGTGGGCCATGGGCTCCTTCAGGATAATCGTCATTGTCACCGAAATGGTAGTTATGGCAGCTTTTTTGTCCCGATTTTGGCTTGATGCCAGAAATGCCGACTTAAACGACCTTATCAAACAAAAGGTAGCTGTCATCTCGGCCTCCTCAGAGGTAGAGACGGAATTCAGAGATACCCAGAAAAAACTGAAAATCTTTTCAAGTTTAGCTGTCAAAGAGGGCATTGTTTCCAACGCCATAAATAGAATTACCTCACTTCTTCCGCCCGATGTATTTCTCATCTCCTACTCCTTCAATCAGGAATCCATCCAGATTAAGGGGGCTTCAACCAGCGAAGTCAGCATTGCCCAATTTATAGTCAACCTGGAAAATTCGGATCTTTTCGAAAAGGTGAGCCTATCCAATGTCGATACCGCCCAAGAAGAAACTGCACTGACTTTTACTTTGAGGATGCAGCTCAAGAAAGGGATCTAAATTTATGGCCCTAGGCTGGAGAAAAGAATACACCAGATACAAAGATTACTTCCTAAACATCGTTGCTATCTATAAACAAAAGCAGGATTTGAAAATGTTTATGGAAATTTTGCTTTCCCTGGCAACGGTCTCCTTTTTTGCCGTCTTTGCATTAAAACCGACTCTTGTTACAATCGCGGGACTTGCCAAAGAGATAAATTCCAAGGAAGAAACCGTGGCAAAACTGGATACTAAAATTCAAAATTTAACAACCGCCCAAACTCTTCTCGACCAGGAATTAACCAGACTGCCCCTTATTGAGGAGGCTGTTCCCCAAGCCCCATCCCCGGAAACTTTTGTCCGACAAATAGAAGGCCTTGCGGTTAAAAATTCCGTGAGCTTACTGGGGATATCCATCGGGCAGGTTACACTCCTAGGCGAGAGCAAAGGACCCAAAAAGGCGGACACGGGCTTGGCTCCTCTTCCCGAGGAAGCAAAGGGTGTATCCTTCTCCTTAAGTATCGCCGGAGAATATTCACGCCTTGCTGCCTTTATTGCCGACCTGGAAAAGCTAAGGAGGCCGATTGCGGTTGATAGCACGGGTATCTCTACCTCCGAAACCGACGAAGGCAAAGTTCTGGTAGTCCTGGTCAGCGGCCGAGTTCCCTACATCACCCAAAAATGAAGAAAACAAAAACACCAAGTCTGGTAACTATCACCATCTTAACAACCATCACTGTTATTTTTTGGGTTTTCTTTACTGTTTATAGAGTTTTTATTAACGAGCCAGCGCCAAATATTCCAGCCGAGGTTCTCGAACCCTTAACCCCCAATTTGGATAAAGACACCATCGATAAAATTGAAGCCCGGCTTTTCTTTTCTGAAGGGGAGATCGGGGCCACGCAGTTTGCGACTGCCTCCCCAAGCGCCTCTCCAACCCCGGAGGCCACGGCCACTCCAACATCTTCCCCTTCGGCCAGTCCGACACCAACCGCAACAGGATCAGCATCACCCTTACCATGAGAAAAAGCAAAATTCCAACAATAATCGGTATTTTTATTCTGGTCTTTGGGCTTGCCGCAGGGGTTCTTCTGGTCAGAAACCAGAATTTCTTTAGGCTGGGGGCAAGTGCCGAATTTGCACCCAAGGATGTGCGTATTTCCAATATTACTGACTCTTCGGCAACGGTATCTTGGATCACGGATAGAGAAACATCGGGCTTTGTTAAGTGGGGAGAGGGCCAGGATTCTTTAGATAAAACCGAACTTGATGAGCTTACCAGCCAGAGCTTTACGCATACCCTAACGCTTAGAAATCTTACGTCCCAAACAACTTATTCTTTCAAAATCAATTCCGGTGGAGAAGATTTTGACAACAATGGAATTCCCTGGCAACTGACTACCGGGGCGGAGATTAAACTTCCTTCTAAAACCAATCTTGTTTCTGGAGTGGTTTTGACATCAAGCGGGGAACCTGCCAAAAATGCTTTGGTTTATGCAACAGTTGGGGGAGGGGGCCTTCTTTCAACCATCACTTCTCAAACCGGCAATTGGGTAATCCCCATATCCGCGGTCAGGTCCCAAGATTTAACAAGTTTGGTTGTAGTAGATGAGAAAAACTCTCTGGTTGAGATTTCCGTAAATGCGGGGCCGGGAGGTGTTGCCTCTGCGCAAATTTATCCCCAATCCGCAAAGCCTACCCCTTCGATAATTTTAGGGCAGGTCCATGATTTTAAGAATCTGCCTGCAAACGAAACAAGCGAAATCCCCAAGGCTTCGATAGGTCTTCCGGATGAAGCCACTCCAAGTTCGGGATTTAGCGTCGAAGAACAATCGGCTACCCCTTCAGCCCAAACGGTGACTTTAGAAAGCGTGGATAACGGGGAGGTCATAACCACCACAGAGCCGGAATTTTTCGGAGGAGGCCCCCCGGGCACGACCATTACCATAACGGTTGAATCCGAACCGATTACGGACACCTTAAAGGTACCTTCATCCGGAGATTGGAAATGGAGCCCTCCTTCCGATCTCTTGCCGGGAACTCACACAATTACCCTATCGTGGAGAGATGCCACAGGAATATTAAGAACCCTTAGGAGAACCTTTGTTGTTCAGGCAGCCGAAGGTCCAGCCTTTGAGTCGACTCCCTCCGCGTCTCCAACTTCAACCCCAAAAACATCTCCGACTCCATCACCTCTGGCTTCTTTCTCTCCCACTCCCACCTCAACCGCGACGGTAACTGCGGCTCCTGTACCCGATTCTGGAATCTTGACTCCCACAATCCTACTCTCTATTATTGGTGTAGGCGTTATCGCCTTTAGTATTTTAATTTGGAGAAAATCGGAAATTTAATCTCAAGAAATGCCTGACCCAAATAACCCTACCGACCCATCTCAGAATCCACCGGCCCCAACTGGTATGGGAATGCCGCCCACCATGCCCGAGCCAACGGTGACTGCCGAAATTCCACCGCTTCCTTCAAGTGATGCCTCACTACCACCGCCGGAGGCAGGTGCTCCAATTCCACCGGATAGCCAGCCGGTCGATGGGATGGCTTCTCAAGATACCAGCGCCGGTTCTGCCGCACCAAGTTTTGATATGCCCCCAGTTGTTACTCCAGGTCAACCCAAGAAAAAGTTCGGAGGAAAAAGAGTAATTGCCACGATCCTGGGACTTTTGGTTTTGGTGGGAGGATTGGGAGCGGGAATTGTTTTGGTTAGACAACAGCAGGATATCAGAGAAAAAGCTGCAATTTCTGAACCCTGCAATGTCTGTATCGGGGGCAAGTGTATAAAAGATGCTTCCCCCCCAGACTGTTCGGCTTCGTTGAATCAGTGTAATAACCCTGGTGGAACGTGCGGCAGTACACCAAAACCCCAATGTACAAGTGATTCTAACTGCAAAAGCCCACTGGTTTGTCAGAACGGAAAGTGTGTAAATCCTCCTCCCGAATGTACAAATGATAGCCAATGCCCCAAGGGAGATGTCTGTCAGAACCAAAAATGTGTTACTCCTCCAGCCCCCCCGCCCACGGGAGGGGGCCAATGTAGTCGGGTTACTCAGGTATTTGCAGATCACAATGCCGCAAGCATAACGGTATCACAAGCCATGATGAATGAATGTACCAGCAAATGCCCCACCGGCAAATTGTGGGTAGCAAGATATAAATGCGATGGTATTAAACTCACTCAAGGATGTCAGGACAACGGAGAAATACTCTCGCAAGATGCTAAGGTGGGCCAAACATTCAGCGCCAATAACCCCTCCTGTGGAACTATCCAAGTTGATGTCGGTTGCAAGAATACCGCTAACACATATGGCAATGTAGGTGGTGTGTCTAAGGGCGCGGCTCAGGCCTGTTCCACTCCTACCAACCCCCCTGGTCCCGGACCGTCGGCTCAGTGTCTTAATGTTAAAGCCTATGACACCGACTGGAATTTACTCTCTACCGACCAGCTCAAGGCCCTCAAGGCGGGAGATAAAGTGCGCTTTAGCGTTGCGGGTACTACCACAGGCGGGAGCTTTGATAAGGCCAGGTTTAAGATTAACGGAGTCCAAAGACCCGAGGTTACCCAGAAAAAACCTTCAAGCGAAGAATACTATGACGAATACACAGTTCCCGAGAGTATAGCCTCATTTACCATCAATGCCCAAATCCATCACGCAACTCTAGGCTGGTCGGAGTAAAAAATGAAATCATTTTTCAAAAATAAAATCGTCACCATCTTGGTACTTGTTGCAACTCTGGTTCTTGCCGGAATTGCAATATTCACTGCCATTAGGCTTTATCAATTGAGACAACAGCCCGTGGCCCCAACTGCGCCAACCAGTGAGCCCAAAGCTGCCACCCCAAATGCCTGTACAGCTCTTACTTTTACTCTGTCTACCCCAACCGCCACACCAACGGGTAGCCCAACTGCAACTCCTACTGGCTCACCTACTGCAACCCCAACCGGTAGCCCAACGAGCACCCCTACGCCAACAGCAACTGCTACCCCAACGGCAACTGCGACTAGCTCTCCTGTGGCTCAAGCCAGCCCGACGGCAGAGCCTTCCCTGCCTGAGGCAGGAACATCATGGCCCACAATTGTCGGACTGGGTGTGGGAATACTCCTTCTTCTAGGATCTTTACTTCTGGCTCTATAAAGCGCTATCTCCAAGAGGCAAACCAGTAGTAGGATTTATCCAAACTTAGGCTAACCGGAAGACCTATCCAGTGGGGATAAAAATATACGAACAAAATAAGGCCAGCGACAAAAAAGTAAGGAATGATTTTGGGGAATCTTCTCAAGATATACCCTGTTGCAACTGCCAGAAAAGGAACAGAGGGTAAATAGTGGTACAAAAACATTATCCTTGGCGAAAGGGCCCAGCCGGCGAATAAAACTAGGTATGAAAAGACCACGAAGGCCAGCTTTTTTGCTCTTTCGGTTACGGCAAAATAGAAAGCGACGGCTGTGGATATTAGGCCTCCCCAGACAACAAGGGGGTTGCCCATGGCATAAATCCTTGAAACAATTCCACCGACTTCATCGGAGGTGTAAAGGTAAATAGGCCGGGCTAAAAACGGCCAGCTCCACCAGGGTGAGGTGTAAGGATGGGTTGCTTTAAGATTTATGTGATACCACCACATCTGTTTTTGCATTCCCCAGAAGATTGATAAATCGTGGCCCGTCAGAAACATCGGGATGTAATTTGCCAAATAAACTAAGGGGGGTAGAATCAAAAACCACAAATAACTTAGGCTGATTTTTTTCTTTAAAACCACCTGGGCTAAAAGAAATATCGGAATTACCCACACCGCCGACCACTTAGAAGAAATCGCAAAACCGAAGGCAAGGGCCGAAAGAAAATTTTTATCTCTTAAGAAAAGGTAGAAAGAGAGAAGAACAAAGAAAAGTAAGTAGCTGTCATTCATGCCTATCCTTGACATGACAAGTGCAAGTCCATCTAAACTAAATACCCCTGCCGCAAGAAGTCCGATTACCTCATCCTTGAAGAGTCTTTTGCCGATAAGATAAACCAGCAAAACACTTCCTACTCCTAAGAGTGCCCCGGGAATTCTCCAGCCGAATGAATTTTCCCCGAAAATCAACATCCCGACTACCATTCCGAGTTTTGCCAAAGGTGGGTGGGTCCACTCATATGCAAAACCCTCGGGTGGAGTATTCCACCACTCCCAAGCTTTGGAGTCTCCATGAAGGATAGTTCTGGCAGTAAAGGCATGATAGACCTCGTCGAAGTACTCGTTTTTGGGGCTTCCCAGCCAAAGAGTTCTTGCAAGCAAAGAAAAGGCCAAAATTAGCAAAAGCAAAATTTTTAGCTGTTTATTTGAAAAGGAAATTTTTTCAAAAACGAAGGCTTTACTTTTTAAAAGTGCAAATTTCAATTTGTTTTTTACGAAAAGGAGAACAAAAAATATCAAATTCAAAAAAATTATTGCTTGGATGCTGACTGGGGTAAAAATACCCGATTTATTAACTGCTTGTTGTTCAAAAGCATAAGAAAGATTTAAAACATAGGTTGATGAAAATCCAAGGTAGGAAACCCAGAACAAGGGATTTAGCGATGCAGAAATTACCAGCGGGGCAAAGACTCCCAAAAGGTGTCTTTCGTGCATTCTGGTAAAGAAGAGAAAATTAGCGGCCATAAAGATGGCTGCCAAATGGTATTCCCCTCCGTCCTTCTTAGAAAACCTAATAAAGGAGAGAAAAGAAATAACGCCAAAGATAACAAATCCCAATATTTTTGGAGAAATAATTCCCAACGAATCCGGCTTCCAAAAACCCCAAAGACCCCAGAAATTAAAAGCATTTACGCTCCCGTATGGATATTGATTTAAGGTGGCTCCGATCCGCTCAAAAACAAAGATCAGAGGGTTTTTATCTGGAAGGTTGAAAGGCAAGAATATCAACAAAAAAACCGCTGCCGATAACAAAATATAACCCATTATCTTTTTTGGGTTCCAATGGTTTTTAAGCATCAGCATCAAAACAATCGGGGCCGCCAATGCCACTTGGGGCTTAAAAGCGCTCCCTATGGAAAGAACCAAAGCTGACGCCAAAGAATTTACCCCTATCAGATAAATGGACAAAAGGTAAAAAAGGGCAGTAAGCGAATCTACCTGGCCCCACAGAGTGGAATTAAATATTAAAGCCGGATTAAAAATGTAAAAAGCCGAAGCAATAAGTCCCGCCTTTGGACTTTTGATTTTTTTTACAATCAAATAAATGAGATACCCGGTGGCCAGGTCGGAGGCAATTGCCGGAAGTTTAAACAGGAAAAGCTGGTCTAAGTGCACAAAACTTCCCAGTTTTCCCAAAAACCATAAAACATAAAGGTATCCGGGCAGATAGTCTGACCAAACGCTTAAATAAAAATTCTTAAATCCTCCCTCAACCAAAGTATTACTCCAGGCAATGAAGCTATTTACATCAATGAAGAAGGTCCCCGTTCTATATAAGAAAACCCGCAGGAAAAAACCCAGAAGCAAAATGGCCAACAGATATATTCCGTAACTCCCTTTTTTCATTTAAGGAAATCTTTGGGAAACCCAATCGTGCACCCTATCCCAATTCCCGTCTTTAGGAATGAAAACGTACTGGTTGTCGTAGCGGGGAGAAACGGGTGGGTGGGTGAGAAGCTCTTCGTCCAAAACGAAGCTTCTTAGAGTTTCTCTGGCTATCAGGGCCCTTCTCAAAAGAATAGCTGCCTCGGGTGCAGTGATGTCCGTTTCTAGCGAATCTCTAGCTACTTTCCAAATCGCCAAAACTTTTTTGGGTGAAAGCAAAACCCGGGGAGACATTACTTTTTGTCTGATGGCAAGAAGAATCTTCTGCTGACGCGCCGCTCTGGCCAAATCAGTTCCTTCTTCCCCTTCGGCATTTCTGGAGCGAACAAACTTAAGGGCCATATCTCCATTCATCACCTGTTTTCCTTTCTCAAACTTTATGGTCTCGTACCTGCAGGCAAAAAGAGGGTCGCTGTCGCACAAATCGTTTTCCCTCCCAGGAATGGGATATTTTTCATCAACAAAGTCCCGGTCAACATCGACCTCAATCCCGCCTATCACATCGACAATTTTGATAAATCCCGAAAAATCTATAACTATTCCGTAGTGGACCGGAACCCCGACAATCTCCTCCACCGTCGATTTTGCCAAAATAAGACCCCCGCCCTCTTCCTTTTGTTTTCCCCAATAATAGGCGCTATTGATCTTCGCGCGTATTGCCGGAATCCAGATATCTCTAGGTAAGGAAAAAAGGGAAATGCCGGAACTCTGGTGCGAGACGGAGGCAAAAATTATGGAGTCGGTTAAATCCGAAGCCTCATGCCCCTGCCCCCCTTTTCCTAAAATTAAAATGTTAGTTCTCCCATTTACGGATTCAACTTCTGCCTTAGGAGCAAAAATGAAATTGGAAATAACCTCCGTGTAGTTTGTCAGCCCGGCTTTACCAAAAACAAAACCCAACAAAGAAAAGAAAAGGTATACTCCGAGAATTGCGGAGGCGATAAGCCCTATTCTTACCAGCCAGATGTGCTTTAATAGTCTTCTTTTGACCCGTGAGAAAAATCTGGATTTTTTGGGCGCAACCTGACCTTCTATCACCAATCCTTCCATGCTAGAATCAATTCTATCATGACCGAAGGGAATGTAATGTTCATGACGGAAGGAAATGTAATTCTCACTTACCATGGCTACTCAGAATAATCTCCTTTCGGGTCTTAATGACCAACAGAAAAAGGCGGTGACCTACGACGGAGGTCCGCTTTTGGTCTTAGCCGGGGCGGGCAGTGGAAAAACCAAGGTCTTAACCCACAGGGTCGCCTATTTTATTGCCCAAAAGGGCCTAAAACCCCAAAACGCACTCCTTCTTACTTTTACAAATAAGGCTGCTGAGGAAATGAAAGAAAGGGTTACCAAACTTACTACTTTCACCCCCCCATTTTCCGGAACTTTCCATTCCTTCTGCGCAAAATTATTAAGGATCGATGGAAAAGAGATTGGAATTCCTCCCAGTTTCTTGATTTATGACGAGGGAGATCAAAAAGAAGCAATTAAGCAAATTCTTCAAGGCTTGGGTTTTTCCAAAGAATCATTTAGCCCGGGTGAGATTGCTTCCGAAATTTCCGATGCCAAAAACCAGATGCTTTCACCCACTCAATATGCTGAGCTTATAAAAGGTGATTGGCAGGAGACGGTTTTTAAGGTCTATTCCCAGTATGAGAAATTCTTAAAAGAGGCCAGCGCCTTGGACTTTGATGACCTTCTTCTCAAGGCGGTTGGTCTTCTAAAGGCAAGTCCCAAAACTCTTTCCAAATGGCGGGAGACCCTAACCCATATCTTTGTCGATGAGTGGCAGGATACAAATCGGGTCCAATATACCCTCAGCCGGCTTTTGGCGGACAAGAATAAAAACATTACCGCGGTTGGGGATGCTTCCCAGTCGATCTACGGCTGGCGGGGTGCCGATTTCAGGAATATTACCTATTTGATGCGGGACTTTCCGGGTATTAAGGTTGTTAATCTGGAACAAAACTATCGCTCGACCCAAAACATTCTTTCCGCCGCAAACTCCGTTATCTCTAAAAACACTTCCCACCCGGTACTTAAGCTTTGGACGAAAAATCTCCCCGGAGAAAAAATAAAACTCTATACCGCCAGAAACGGATTGGATGAGGCCTCCTTTGTCATCAACGAAATTGGCTCTCTGGCGAATAACAATTTTGCCTTTAAGGACATTGCGGTTTTGTATCGAACCAATGCCCAATCCCGGGTCTTGGAAGAGGCGCTTTTGCATAACGGAATCCCCTATATTTTGGTCGGGGGCATCCGCTTTTACGACAGACGCGAAGTCAAGGACGTTTTGTCCTACTTAAGAGTTCTGGTCAACGGCCGCGACTCCGTCTCTTTGAGGCGAATCCAAAAATTAGGCAAAAGGCGGCTGGATAAATTCCTTGAGCTTAAAAAAGAGATTGGGGATGCCCAGGATATAACTACCTTGGACCTCTTAGACGGAATCCTTCAAAAAACAGATTACCTTTCTCTTTACGAAAAAGAAACCGAGGAAAATCTGGCCAGACTGGAAAACATCAAAGAGCTGCGCTCGGTTGCTACCGAATTTCCCAATATCCATGATTTTTTGCAAAACGTTTCTTTGGTCGAGGCCGAACAGGACGAGATAGGAAAAATAAAAAGCGCAGGCAAAAACAAAAAAGATGCGGTTTCACTTATGACTCTACATGCGGCCAAGGGGTTGGAATTTCCAATTGTCTTTATCGTCGGAATGGAAGAGGGACTTTTCCCCCACTCCAGGTCTCTTTTTGATATCAACCAACTTGAAGAAGAAAGGCGCCTGGCATATGTGGGTATGACCAGGGCAAAAGAAATTCTCTATTTAAGCTATGCCGCTCGAAGGCTCTATTTTGGAGAAAAAGTTTCTAACCCCCCTTCGCGTTTTATTATGGATATTCCCGAAAATCTTCTTTCAGGAGCGGGGGCAAGTCGCCTGATGAACGATTTTATGTCAGAATTAGACGAGATAGATCTATGATTAGAGAAGCCGCTGCATCCGAAAAAGAAATCTTTAATAAAGTCTCCATTCACCCACTTCAGTCCTGGGAATGGGGCGACTTTAGACAAAAAGCCGGGAATGAAGTAGTGAGATTTGGAAGATTTGAGGGATCAAAGTTAATTGAAACAATTCAGCTTACTCTTCATAAAATCCCCTTTACCAAATTCAAAGTCGGAATGTTTATCAAGGGCCAGGAACCAAACAAAGAGACGCTTGGGTTTCTGAAAGAATTTGCTAAGGAGAGAAATTTAATCTTCATCAAAATGGAGCCCAATGTCAGACACAACGAAAAACTTATTAATTTATTAAAGAAGGAGGGTGCGGTCCCCGGCAAAACCCTTTTTACACCCAGCACTTTTTGGATAGACCTGACCAAATCCGAGGATGAGCTTCTAGGTGGATTCCATCCCAAGACCCGTTACAACATCCGGGTTGCTCAAAAAAACGGAGTCGAAGTCTCGGAAGATAATTCAAAAGAAGCCTTCGAAAAATATCTTGATCTAACCCGCGAGACAGTTACGCGTCAGGGTTTTTACGCCCACACTGAGCGCTACCACCGCCTGATGTGGGAAGCTCTGCAAAGCGCAGGTATTGCCCATCTTCTAGCCGCAAAATACAAAGGTAAAATCATAACCACCTGGATTTTATTTTCCTGGCACGATTTTCTCTACTATCCCTATGGGGCCTCCACCGAAGAACATAAAAACGTAATGGCCAATAACCTTATAATGTGGGAGGCCATGAAATTCGGGAAAGGCCTGGGACTTAAAACCTTTGACCTCTGGGGAAGGGAAGAAGGAAAGGGCTTCACCCGCTTTAAGGAAGGTTACAATCCGGAGGTCGTTGAATTCTTGGGAACTTGGGACCTGGTAACATCTCCATTTTATCGGACATATCGCTTTAGTGAACTTCTACGCTGGTTGGTTCTCAGGACCAAAAGCAGGTTTATAAAACCAAGTTTTTGAGGATGAATGATATCCGTCAAACCCAGGAGTATGCAAATTATTTATCCCAAATCGGCTGGAGGGTTGAGAGAAGCGCAGAAATAAATTACTTCATAAGAAAGCTTCCCCTTTTTGGCTCCATCTTAAAAATACAAAGACCCCAGGAAATTAGGATTTCAAAGATTCGGGAGCTGGCAAAAAAATATCGGGCTTTTCAAGTAATTATCGAGCCGAAATCCTCTCTCGATGCAGACTTTTTAGTCTCCCTTGGATTTCATCTTAGTAAATCCCCGTATCTTCCTACCAAAACTCTGCAAATCGACTTAACCCAAACAAAAGAAAAAATCTTTAAGGATTTGGAGAAAGACGCAAAGTCGGCAATAAAAAAAGGGGAAAATATAGAAATCGCAGATTGCAAAGACAATCTGGAAAAGTTCCGGGGTGCCTGGAAAAAATCTGTAGGACTAAAAAGGTACGTCCCTGCCTTGGAACATTTGGCCTCGCTTAAAAAAGCTTTTAAGAATAATTCACTTTTTTTAATGACCGGGGACGAATCAGCCGGGGCCATATTTTTATCGGGCGATGGCATCGGATATTATTGGCAGGCATTTACAAACCGCGAGGGAAGAGAAAAACACGAGCAATATAACATCGTCTGGGAGGGAATTTTGCGGGTGAAGAAAATAGGTGCAAGGATTTTTGATTTTGAGGGAATATATGATGAAAGATTTCCTAATAAATCCTGGCTTGGTTTCACCCATTTCAAAAAATCCTTCGGGGGGTACGAAGTTATCCATCCGGGAACTTTCGTAAAATGGTTTCTATGATTTACAAAGCAATTTCCCTTAAACAACCCTGGGCCAATTTGGTTGCCTCGGGCAAAAAAACCATTGAGACCAGAAAATGGACTACAGACTACCGGGGCGATTTGGTCATTTGTTCTTCTAAAAAACCAGATATCCACCCTGCAGGGTATGCTCTTTGCATTGTTGAACTTTACCGTATTGAACCAATGAAAAAGAACCACGAAAAACACGCTTGTATAAAGGTCTATCCGGGAGCCTACAGTTGGTTTTTAAAAAATATCCGACCGATAGACCCGATTATTCCGGTCAAAGGACAACTGGGAATATTCGACTTAAAACTTTAAGAAGTTACCCCGACGCCCTGCAAAGAAGTGAGTATTCGCAGTTATTCTGACAAAACATGTGACCGGAGCATTTAAAGTCCGACTTTTCTATTTTTTCCCTGACTGCAAAAATTTCCTGGACTGCCTTTTCTAATTGGGCAGCACTTCGTACAGTGGACAATTTTTCTTGTTGGTCCAAAAAGTACAAAGAAAGCTTTACTTGCTCGGGCTTTTTGCCGAAAGGTTTGTTGGGAATGTTGGTTGCGGCCAAAGCATAGAAGGATAGTTGTAAATTGTTGTCGACTTCGGCCTGTGAAGGAATTGTTGCCCCAGTTTTGTAGTCAATAATCTCGATGGAGCCATCCGGCAAAACATCTACCCGGTCAATTTTGCCTCCGACCCTTATCCCTTTTCCTTTTTTGTCATCTAAGGGGATGGTGAACGGTTCTTCCATTACCACCGGCAGGCTCTGGCGGTTAAATCCCTGTTTGAGAAATCCGCTTAGATATAACCTTCCCTTTTCAAAAAACTTTTTTTCGTGGGTTTTGCCTGAAAAACCTTCTTTTACCCAGTTTTTCTCCAAGACCTCGTAAATTAATTTTTCCGTTGGTTTTTCCCCTGTCTTTACCGCAAGGAAGAAATCGCGTAAGGTCGCATGCAGTGAGCTTCCGAAACTTTGCGCTGCCGAGGGGGGAGTCGGAACTTTAAGAATGTATTTGAGTTTGTAATGCAGCGGGCAAGTTTTAAATGTTTCGATTTGGGAAAAAGAAAGATAATCGATGTGGAGTTTGGGTATCTGGTATTTGGCCTCTGAGACTTTGGGGGCGGCGTAATCCAAAAACGTCAGTTGCTTGTGAGCCACCTCCGATAACTCGCTGGCGATAGCGTTATCCCCTAAAGCCTCAAAGATAAACGGGGAAAGTTTTTTCTCCCTTTTGCCTTCCCCGTAATAATCGGCGGCGGTAAGGAAAAGCCCGTCTCTGGCCCGGGTCATGCCCACATAAAAAAGCCTTCTTTCTTCTTCCAAATGGTAATCCCCGATCGGCAAGACTTCTTTTATCAGGGCATCGGGTATTGGGATTTGCTCGCGTCTTTCGGTTGTTGGAAAACGCTGCGCCACAAGATTAACCAAAAATACAACAGGAAACTCGAGGCCCTTGGATGAGTGGGCCGTTAATATATTTACGGCGTTAACCTCGGTCCAATCGGTATCGGCTGCCCGTGGAGATTCTCCCAACTCACTTGAAAGCTCCAACCAGTCTACGACCGCAGGGACGGTTGCATCCTCATGGTCCACCTCATAGGTTTTGAGTTTGTCGAAAAATTTGGAGATATTAACTGCCTTCTTCTCTGCCTCGGGAGAGTCGGGAGAAAGAAATTTTTGCAAAAGTCCGGTGTCCTGTAAGAAATAATAAAGAAGTTGCCCGGCCGTCTCGCGTCTGGCAAGTTTTAGCTGTCTGCCGATTATTTCCAAAATCTTTTTGATTTTTTCTTTGCTTTCGGAGGTAACAAAAATGTCGTCGATTTTTTCGCAAGCCTCAAAAAAAGTCAGATTAAAACGCCTGGCGTAGTTTCCAATGGCTACCAAGTCTCTGGCGGAAATATCCAAATATTCGATGGACAAAAGCCGGTAAAGCGCGACCGAATCGTCAAAATTGTAAATTACTTTAAGGTAGGAAATTAAATCGATAACCTCGGGCTGTTTGAAAAGTCTCCCCGGCCCTAAAAATTGATATGGAATTCCCCGCCGGGAAAAGGCCCGGGCGAATGGTTCGGAGTGGTTATTGGCCCGAACCAGTATGGCAAAGTCCTTCCATTCATATTTTGTCTCCTTTTTTATCTCTTCTATTTTTCTGGCAACCGCATCCGCCTCGTTCTCGACCCTGTCCGAGTGAATGAAACCTATCTGTTCTCCTTTTATTGCCCTTTGCGAAGAAAGCTTTTTATCAATCTTTTCAACCGCCTCTAACCTATCGGGGTTATTGTGTTGGATAAGCTCATAGGCCCTGTCCAAAATTTCCTGGGTGGAGCGGTAGTTTCTGGTTAAAACCACGGCTTTTGCTCTGGGAAAGTTTCTTCTAAACTGGATGATGTTCGAAACCGCCGCCCCTCGGAAACGGTAAATAGACTGGTCGTCGTCCCCGCAAACCGTAATATTTCTGGTTTTCTGGGAAAGAAGTATGGCCAGTTCGTTTTGGGCATAGTTGGTATCCTGAAACTCGTCAACTAAAATATATTTGAACTGGTCTTGATACTGTCTTAAGATATTCGGTCTTTGTCTGAAAAGAGTTAGGGTCTTAACAATCAAATCCCCAAAGTCCATAAATCCTTCCTTAACTTTCAGCTCATCATAAATTTTGAAGGCCGCGGCCAATTCCAAAGTTTTTTTCTTTTCTTCTTTCTCTACCCTTTTAAGTTTTTTTGCGTAGGCCAAGTAGGCCTTAGGGTCAATGTCTTCGTCTTGGAGCCGGGAAAAATGCTGAAGCATTCCGTCTATAAACTTTGTAGGGTTTCCCAGAGGCCTGAAATAATCCAACTTAAAAGCAAAGAGATTGTTTCTTAAGAATTGGATGGTTTCTGCCTCGGTCATTAATTTATATCTTGGATCCAAACCGATATGCAGCGCCTCGGCTCTTAAGACCCTGTCGCAAAAAGAATGGAAGGTTGATATCCACATCTGGGTATAACCATAGGGCATGGCAATATCGACCCTTTCTTCCATCTCGCGGGCTGCTTTCTCGGTAAAGGTTAGGGCCAAAATTTCATCGGGTTTGGCAAGCTTGGAGAGAATTAAATATTTTATTCTTTCGGTGATGACTGTGGTTTTTCCTGTTCCGGCTCCGGCAATTATAAGAAGGGGTCCTTTGCCATATTTTATCGCAGCAAGTTGTTCTTTATTGAGTTTTACGCCAGATGCTGTTCTAGCCACGAGGCAATTGTATCAGAAACAAAGTTCAATAATGTATAATAGCCTCTTACCCGTGATGCCCGTAGCCTTTGCTTACGGAGACATCGCCCTTTACCAAAGGAGGAGGAATCGATGGACTATCGACCGCCGTTTCGGGTCAAGGACCTGATCGAACAGCTGGGTCCGATTACACCGGTTGTCGTGGATTCCCACGCAACGGTCATGGATGCACTTGACGCCATGGCCACCCACGACATCGGCTCGGTTCTCGTTGTTGAGGACAAGCAGGTTCTGGGCATCTACACCGAGCGCGACTACGCCCGGAAGGGTGAGCGGGCCGGCCGAAGCGCCGCGCGGACGCCCATCACCGACGTCATGACCAGAGAGGTCATCACGATAGGTCCTCAGGCGCTGGTCGCCGAAGTCCTCGCTCTCATGCACGAGAAGGACATCCGGCACATCCCGGTAGTCGAGAATGGAGAAGTCCTGTTCGTGATTTCCAACAAGGCGATCCTGCGGGCCTTCGCGGAGAACAAGGCGTTCTGGGACACCACCATGCGGGATTTTGGCGCCCTCCATCGTACTTGATCTTGCCCAACGGCCCGTGTGGAGCCGGCCTCTTTCATCTTCTTGCCAACAAGATGAAATGCATTCCACACGTTCTTTGGGGGTGTGTGCCCTCACTGACGAGTCCAAAAGGACGAAAGAAATTATTCAGGAAGGCAACGGTAGGAGTAAGGTAAAATCGTACACCCGGATTGGGGCGTCTTTGCTATATTTGCCACCGAGGAAACCCTGAAGCAAATTTTTGTTGAACCATTTCCGTCAAATCCTGCATAAAGCTCCGCCCCAGACTCCGTAATAACTCCACCAAACCAATCCGAAAGCTCATCCCTTAAAGAAGTGAAATCATAAACCGGGCCTGCCGAGACAATATCCTGGCAGTCCGAAGAATTTGCGGACGCCAAAATCTGGGGGTCTTTTTCTTTTACCGCCTGGTAGCGGCTTATGGCATTTAAGAAACTTGTGGCATTTTGCATGTTGGCACTGTCCTTGGCCCTTCTGACTTGTTCCAAAGGATTAATCGCAGTCAAGGCAACCACGGCAATAATTGCCAGAAGTACCAAAGTAATCAAAATCTCAACTAGGGTGAATCCTTTTTGCATTTATTCTTGCTCTTTTGACTTTTCTGCCGGACCTAAGGCTTTGGTTGAAACTATCTTTTGCCCCAAGCGTGCAAAAGAAGTCGCAACCGAGTTCATCATGTTGTAGGCATTATTCAGATGTCTTTGCAAGGTAGTTAGATTATCGTCAACCTTCGAATAATCTTTCTGGATAGCACGAAGCGACGCCAGAATCTCTCTGGTCTTTGCCTCGATTTTTTGTCCTTCGAAACTCATCAATATCGCCCGAAGGTATGCGTAAAAAGTGGTCGGGGAAACCGGAAGGACTCTTTTTTCTCCGGCGTATTCAAAAAGTCTGGGGTTATTGACCACATCGTAATAAACCGCCTCCGAAGGGACATACATCAGGGCATAGTCGATGGTTCCTTCCTCGGTCAAAATATATTTCCTGGAGATATCATCTATGTGGGTTCTGACATCCCTTTCGAATTCTTTCTCGAAAACCTTTTTCTCCGAATCCGTCTGGGCCCCCAGCATCTTTCTGAAGTTTTCCATAGGAAACTTTGAATCAATGGGGATAATCCCGGCAGAGGTTTTTATGGCAGCGTCAACCTTGTCCCCACTTTTAAATGTGTACTGAAGATTGAAGGATTGCTTGGGAAGAAACTGGGTAAGAAGTTCCTTTAAGATGTGCTCCCCGATGTTTCCTCGAAGTTTTGGGCTTCTTAGAAATTCCTGGAGGTCTTTCATTCCCCTGCCGATTTCACTCATCTCTCCGACATTTTTCTGGACTTGGGATATGACCCTGGCGGCGGTATCCAGTCTTTCGTTCAGGGCTTGGGTATTTCTTTGCAGGGAATCCAAAAGGACTTTTCTGTCCTCCTTGGAGCCGGTTTGCAGCATCTTGATGATTTCCAAAAGCTCTTCCGATGGCTTCTGGGCATCTTTTATTTCGGAAAGTTTTCTGTTTATAAATACGGCAACAATAACCAGTGCAGCGATTACAATTATCAGCGTAACCAGCGGATCCATAGAGCTCATTCTATCACACACAAAGTGCGTGTATTCTTATATCGCAGGCTCTATTGGGATAAAATGAAATCATGAGAAAGAAACTTCGGCAAAAAGAAGTAAAGCTCAGGAAAAATTTCCTTCCTACTCTGGCGGTAATTTTCTTTCTTTGGGGTCTTCTTGGAAGCCTTATCTACTTCGTTGAACCCGATATCGTCGTTGCCATTCCTCTATTTTTTCTCCTGGCCTTTTTAGCTCTTTTTTTTACCTTTTCTCTTCTTTTGGCCCATACCAGAAGGGGCTTTGTTGCCGCCCTAGCAATGACCTTGTTTTTAGTACTCCGCTTTTGGGGAGTCGGCAATGTCTTGAATTTTCTTCTTATTGCCGGCCTGGCCCTGACCATAGAGCTTTACTTCTCCAGAAACCACCGCTAATGTTTTGACTTTTGATTTCGGGTTGTTATACTTCGGCTAGTTCATCTGGTTAAATCGCATGAGAGTATCCCTAGAAAAACTACACCCTTCCCTGCAAAACCAAATAATTAAAACTTTGGCCCAAACTCTGGTTGACCTTAAAGATTTGGAAGAATCCGAGACCTTCTTAAGAAGTTTTTTCAATGAAAACGAACTCGAAACCTTTGCCAAAAGACTCTCCATTGCCTACTGGCTTAAAAAGGGAAGAAGTTATACCAACATCAAGCAGAATCTCAAGGTTTCAAGTGCAACCATTGCTTCAACCCAGTCTCTTTTAAATAAAACCGGGGTGCTTCTTTCCATCAAAAAAATTGAGGCTGAGGAGTGGGCCAACGTCTGGGCAGAAAAAATAAAGAAATTTACTGGTAAACTATAAATATGAGCGCGGAGCACATAGATCGGCCAGGAGCATTTCGACAAGCTATTCCCCTTTCTATTCCCAATGTTTTCTATGCACTGTTTGATTCTCCTGTTCTTCGTCCTCGCATTAAATTCGGAACTCTTTCTGGAGATGGAAAAACCGTCATTGTAAGAAACGGTAATATTCAGGTCGACAGGGCAGACGCCAATCCTGGTGAAAAAGTTGTTGTTTATGAGGTTTAACTGATAAAATACCCACAATGAACACAAAAACCCCTTTGATGATGGTTGGTTCAACCGCCTAAGCGGAGGGGTTTTGATGCAAAAATGCTAGCCTCCGCAAGGAGGTTTTTTGTTTTTAGAGAAGCTATACTAAAACCATGGACAAATTTTATATAACCGCTGCAATTCCATACGTAAACGCCAAGCCCCATATCGGCCATGCCCTCGAATTTGTCCAGACGGATACAATTCGCCGATATCACAAGCTTTTGGGCGAGGATTCTGTTTCCCTCTCGGGGGGTGACGAGAACGCTCTGAAAAATGTTCAGGCCGCGGAGGAGAAAAGAGTTCCTGTACAGAGTTTTGTCGATAAAAACACTGAACTATTCAGACAATTGGCAATAGCTCTGAATGCAGAGTTTGATTTCTGGCAAAAAGGCTCGAATGAAAAGCATCATCTCTCCGTCCAAAAACTCTGGAAATTGTGCAAAAAAGATATTTACAAGAAAAAATACGAAGGGCTCTATTGTGTCGGTTGTGAAGCCTTTTACACCCCCGAAGAACTAAATGAAAACGGCGAGTGTTTCGAGCACCCCGGGAAAAAACTGCATAAGGTATCCGAAAAGAATTATTTTTTCAAACTATCAAAGTATCAGAAAGATTTAATAAATTTAATTCAATCGGATAAACTAAAAGTTATTCCCGAGTCTCGCAAAAACGAGGTCCTTTCTTTCCTAAAAAATCCCTTGCAAGATATAAGCATTTCGAGAACCAACGATAGAGCAAAAAATTGGGGAGTCCCCGTACCGGGAGACCCAACCCAACGGATTTATGTCTGGTTCGACGCCTTAAACATCTATCAGTCAGGAATCGGTTTCGGGTGGGATGATAAAAAATACAATAAGTATTGGCCGGCGGATGTGCATGCAATCGGAAAGGGCATCTTACGTTTCCACGCTATCTACTGGCCGGCATTTTTGCTTTCAGCGGGATTAGCCCTTCCCAAGGCAATATTTGTTCACGGATATCTTACAGTCAACGGGCAGAAGATGTCCAAGTCGTTGGGTAATGTTGTTGACCCAATTGAGTTTATCGAAAAATACGGAGCCGACGCCCTTAGATATTACCTTTTGGCAAAGGTTTCCCCTTTTGCCGACGGAGATTTTTCGGAGGAAAAACTCAAAGACGCTTATAATGCAGATTTGGCCAACGGACTTGGAAATTTAGTCGCTCGTGTCGCAAAACTGGCCGAAAACTTAACAATTCCAGATAACCCCACCGTAGATAAGATAATACACGAAACACCAACATTACCTAAAAAAACACTAACTCTATATGCGCAGGCAATAGAAAAGTATGAATTTGATGAAGCGTTAAAACTTCTCTGGCAAGACATAAAAATTGTCGACCAATATATAAATGAATGGCAACCATGGAAACTAACGGGTGAAAAACTGACAAGGGTTGTCAGCGTTTCGGTTGATGCACTTAGATATTTGAGTACGCAACTTAAACCTTTCCTCCCTGAAACTGCAGAAAGAATTGAAAAACAATTTACGGGTCCTAAAATAAAATCGCGGGAGCCTTTATTTCCTCGCCTGAAATAACATATGAGGGATTTTTTTGTTAGACACGATAAAATCGTCCATCGTTCTTTGGAAATTCTGCCTGGACTTTTCTCCTGGAATCTTATCTTTTTCCCGTATTGGGCAATCTTTGTAATCCCCACTTTTGTTGCTTATTTTATTCTGGCATTTAACATCTATTGGTTTTACCAGTCTTTCCAAATCGCCATCTCCTCAATTATCTCTCACCTTAGAATACAGGCCTCAATAAACTATGACTGGCTAACTGATTTAAAGACCTTTCCGGATTGGCAAAAGGTCAATCACGTCATAATAATCCCAACCTACAAAGAACCTCTTTATATCTTGGAGAGAACTTTTAATTCCCTGGCCAATCAGGATTTACCAAGGAAACAATTAACAATTGTTCTGGCCATGGAGAAAAAAGAACCAGAGGAAGACAGGCTACAAAAGGTCGGTGCCTTAAACGAGAAATTCGGAAAAACATTCGGGAACTTTTTCGTAACCGTTCATGAACTTACCCCGGGAGAGGTCGTAGGCAAGGCCTCCAACGAACGCCACGCAGGCATTTGGGTAAAAAGAAAACTCGTAGATGAGGGTGGCATGGATATCAATTACATGACAGTTACTTCGTGTGATGCAGACCATGTTTATCATCCTAAACATTTTTCTTTCCTGACCTTTAAATTCTTGGATAACCCAGAGCGCTATAATCGTTTCTGGCAACCGGCGGTTATGTTTTACAACAACATCTGGGAACTTCCCGCAATAACACGGGTGCCAAATACCTTTTCTTCAATTTGGAACCTCTCTCAACTTTCCAGAAAGGATAGACTAATAAACCAACAAAACTATTCCCTTTCGTTTAAGCTTTTGGACGAGGTTGATTATTGGGATCCGGACAAAATTCCGGAAGATTGGGGAATATTTTTTAAGGCCTATTACAAAAAACGGGGAAGGATTGAAGTCGAGCCGATATATTTGCCTCTCCATGCCGATGCCCCCCAATCCACATCTCTTTGGAAGACCCTCAAAAACCAATACGAACAATACAAGCGCTGGGCCTGGGGAGTATCCGATGACCCCTGGATTATAAAAAACTATTTTTTGACTCCGGGAGTTCCTTTCTGGGATAAAACTATGAGGCTCATTTTTGCCATCTGGTCGCACTTTATGTGGCCGGTCAACTGGTTTATCATCACCCTGGGTCTAACCATCCCCTCTATCCTAAATCCAGCCTTTGCCAGAACGACTTTGGGCTATACCATTCCGAAACTTTCCTCTTGGGTACTAACAGTTGCCCTCTTGTTTTTGGTAGTAATGATTGTCATCGATAATATCTATAAACCCAAAAGACCCAAAGAGGTTCCTTTCTGGCGGGCCCTGCTTACACCTTTTGAATTTGTTCTCATGCCCATAGCCGGATTTTTCTTTACCGCCCTTCCGGGACTTGATGCCCACACCCGTCTGATGCTCGGAAAGTATCTTGAGTATAAGGTGACCGAGAAGGTATAGTGGAGATGTGAACCAGTTTACTGCCAGCTTGTGGGGAGACGAGGCTTTTTCGGCAATTCTCTCTTCAAAATCAATCTTGGAGATAATCAAAATCTCCACCCACGAGCCGCACCCTCCTTTTTTCAACATCTTGGAAAATCTCTGGTTTAGGATTTTTGGTTCAAGCGAAGTCTCCATAAGGCTCCTGACCTTTATTCTTCTTCTGGTTGCGGTTTATTTCGTTTATAAAATCGGGGAGCACCTTTGGGATAAAAAGACGGCCGCCTTTGCCGCCGCCTTAACTCTTTTTAATCCATTCCTCTTCGCCTACGGATTTGAGGGCCGGATGTATTCCCTTTTGGTGGCAACGGTTACCGCCTCCTTTTACTTTTTTCTGAAAAAGAAGTGGGCCTTTTATATTATTGCCACAACCTTGGCCCTTTATACCCAGCACTATTCTTTTTTTGCAGTCTTCGTCCAAGGGCTTATCTTTTTAAAAGAGTTCTTCTGGGGTAATAAAAAACTCGCGGTTTCAATCTTAAAGTCGTTTGTGGTCATAGGCATCCTTTATTCCCCCTGGCTAATACCTTTATATAACCAAACAAAACTCGTGGGGGGTGGATTCTGGTTGGGAAGACCTACAACCAAAGATCTTCTAAGTCTATTTATTAAATATCTCAACATCAGCCTTATTCTTCTTCTTTTGAGAAACTGGACCAAGGATTTTAGAAAGTCTTTGGTTTTAGTCCTTTGGGCTGTCCTGCCTATCCTTTTGGCCTGGGGGGTCTCGCAAAAGCTTACCCCCATTTTTTTTGATAGATATCTAATCTACACCATCCCTCCGGCCATGCTCCTAGCCGCATCCGAAAGAAGGGCCGTTTCCCATCTCATAATCGCCATAGTTCTTGGGACTTTCTTGCTGGCTGACTTTATCTATTTCACCCATCCCACCAAAAGACCTTTTAGGGAATTGGCAACTTATGTCAAAGAAGTCAGACGGGGAGACGATGTTCTTCTTAACTGGAATTCCTCGGCCCACCACCTTTGGGAAGCAAAATACTACGGAATCCCGGCACCCTTATACGTTCCGGAGGGTAAAGACAAACTTCCGTTTTTTGTAGGAACTGCTCTCATGACCGATGAGGATGTTATCTCTTCCCTGCCCAAAAAGACCAACCGCATCGGGGTTATTACCAGCGGGCCTATTGAGGAGATTTCTTTGGCTGGTTATACTAAAGAAGAAGACAAGGTTTTCGGTCCCTTAAAGGTCGTCTGGTTAGAAAAAATACGATGAAATCCTTTCTTGCCAAACTCCACGTTCCCGACTGGTTGGTTATCGTTCTGGCCGTAGTTTTGGTTCTTCGCATTCCCTCGTTTTTCGAACCTTTCTCGTACGGGGACGAGATGATTTATCTGACCTTGGGAGAAGGAATGAGGCAAGGACTAACCCTTTATAAGGACATCTACGACAATAAACCCCCACTTCTTTATCTTTTGGCAGCCTTGGCCGGAAACGTTTTTTGGTTTAAGGCAATTTTGGCTTTCTGGAATGTCGGATCCATCATTCTTTTTTGGAAGCTTTCCCAAGCTCTTTTTCCAAACAAACTTAAACTGCAAAGAACCGGGACAGTCATCTTTGCTTTCTTAACCACCCTACCTTTATTGGAAGGCCACATTGCCAATGCCGAGATCTTCATGCTTGGCCCCATTATCGGGGCATTCCTGATTTTATTTACCAGAAAACTTAATTTTGCCAACATCTTCGGGGCTGGAGCCCTTTTTGGAATCGCGACCTTATTTAAGGTGCCCGTGGCATTTGAGCTTCCCGTCATCATCGTCTATTGGGCAATTACCGCCGGGTTTAAGGGGGGGGACTTAAGGATAATATTCCGAAGGTCTCTCTATTTGATTGCGGGATTTTTGGCCCCGATTGCCCTTACCCTTGTCTGGTTCCTTTTTGCCGGAGCCCTCAAAGATTATATTCAAGCCGCCTTCCTGCAAAACATCGGCTATTTATCAAGCTGGAGACCGACGGATGTGGCCAAAC
>Ga0209323_10000148_pt1 | contig 41585 bp, 32 predicted proteins | sample Rifsed19ft2_FD_184014 | JGI IMG/M metagenome (GOLD analysis project Ga0209323, IMG submission 184014) | Soil microbial communities from Rifle, Colorado, USA - sediment 19ft 2 (version 2) | ecosystem: Environmental > Terrestrial > Deep subsurface > Rock core/Sediment | place: Rifle, Colorado...
GGCGCTGGAGACTAGGAAACTGGTCGAGCAGGCCAAGGGGATCCTGATGAGGCGGATGCAGCTTTCCGAGGCGGAGGCTTTCCGCCGGATGCAGCAAAAGAGCCGGAGCAACAGGATGACCCTCAAGGAGATCGCCTCGACAATCTTGGGCGCGGAAGGAATTTTCTCCGGGCTCGAAGAAAGTACTTGACAAGGGGAGAAGCCTTTGTTAACAGTGTAGCCTGAAGCGGTACAAGCGCCGAGGGGCTCCCTGGACGAGCACCTCGGCCAAGGCCATGACGCCTCAAGGAGGAGAAGGTTCCTCCGCGAGGCGTCTTTATTTTTGGCGGCCAAAGCCCAACGTTGAACGGTGATTGATAGAGCGGGAAGGGAAGAGTGAAGCCGCAAGTACCTATCCGGATTGTGATTGCCACGGACCGCCAGGAAGAAAGCACCGCTCTCACAGGGGTTGAGAGAGGGGCCCTGGCCGACGTCACCGGACCGGACCAGCACGGAGCTGGGCCAGCGCTGACGAAGAGGGAAACCGATATCCTTCGATCCCTTTCGTCGGGAGGGACGAATAAGGATATCGCGAAGGCCCTTTGCATCAGCGAGAAGACGGTTAAGTGCCATTTGAACAGCGTATTTCGGAAGCTGCAGGTCACCCGGCGCGTCCAGGCCATTCTCTATGCGGCTGACCGCGGGTTGAAGTAGAGTTCTTACGGACTAACATCCTCCCGGAGCTGGGGCGAATCCTTAGACCGCACATAATTTGGGGATCGAAAATGGAAAACGAAGCAAGATCTGGGATGTCGCTCAGAGGATCTCTCAGGGTCATTTTTAAGCGACAAAACACCATCCTGATTTTCTTTGGCGTCACCGTTTGCACCGTTGCCATCGCGTCAGTCGTGGCTACGCCCACATACGAGGCCACCGCCCAAATCCTCGTGAAGGTCGGAATGGAAGCTGTCTACACGCCGACTCTTCCTACGCGAGACACGGAACAAATTGTCAGGGTCGACCGTCAGCAGCAAATTAATTCAGAAATCGAAATTCTCAGAAGTCGGTTTCTAGCGCAGAAGGTGGTGGAGTCCCTGCGACCCGAGGTCATTTACAAAGATTTGGACAACAGCGGCGGAGGATTTCTGAGCAATCTTTTTCGTGCGACCGAAGCCGACCAGTCTCCCACGCAGAGCAATGGAGACAGTATTATTGAGCAAGCAGTAACGAACCTCCAGAAAAACACCACGATTGGCGCGGTCAAGAGTTCTGACGTCATTAATGTCAGTTTCAGGCATACGGACCCCCAGGTGGCGGCCAAAGTGGTCAACACATTAGTGGACCTCTATCTCGATCGCCGTCTCCATGTCCATAAGAACCCTGACTCCTACACATTTTTGCGCGATCAATCCCAGATTTTGGACAACGAACTAAGACGGTCGGCAGAAAGTCTGAATACATTCAAGAAGGAACATGACCTAACTTCCCTTCAGGAAGAGAGGACCGTTCTTCTCAAACAGCAGGCCGACCTTCGCACGAAGGTAGTTGAGCTGGAGCTTAAGGAGCGTGAGCTTCTCACAAAATACACCGACGAGAGCCGCCTAGTCCAGGGCGTCCGGGACGAGATCGGATTGGTCCGCGATAAGCTGGTCGAGTTGGAGCGCAGGCAGACGAAACTCAATCAGATTGAGCGGGAGTTCAACCGGCTTCAGCAGGAGGTCGAGGTCGATCGCGAAAACTACCGGCTCTATCTTACAAAATTCAAAGAGTCTCGCATCTTAAGCTCCATGGACCCAGGAAAAATGTCGAACGTTAGCGTGATTGAGCCGGCTCAGGCCCCCCTCAAGCCTGTGAGCCCCAACATTGTTCTGAGTATGATCCTCGCTGTTTTTCTTGGAGGAGTCGGGGCCTTCGGGTTGGCCTTCCTTTCTGAGTATATGGCGGACAATCTAGAAGGGGCCGAAGACGTGGAGGAGCATCTCCGGCTGCCGGTCCTTGCTTCGATTCCACAGATCAAGCTGCCACGAGACGGATAACCTCTCACAGGCGGGGTTGAGGTCATGTACTGCGACTTTTTTGGATTCAACGAAAAACCCTTCGATGTGACGCCTGATCCCCGGTTCCTCTTCCTAACCCCGAGCCATCGGGAGGCACTCGCCTCCCTCATTTACGGTATCCACGAACGAAGGGGGTTCATCGCCATCGTAGGGGAGGTTGGGACGGGGAAAACGACCCTGCTGAACAGCGTGTTGCGTCAGATCGAAAAAGAGGTCGAGCTCCGCGTGGGCGTCATCTTCAATACCGACCTCGACTTCAACAGCATGCTGGCCATGGCGCTCGTCGATCTGAAAATCGCCAAGCCCGGAGAGCGCTTGTCCAAGGCTAACCTGTTGCATCGGCTGAACGAGTTTGCGATCCGGCAGCTCTCCAGGGGGGGCAATGTCGTTCTCATGGTGGACGAAGCCCAGAACCTGGACGCTACTGCCATGGAAAACCTCAGACTCCTCTCGAATCTCGAGACGTACCGAACCAAGCTGATCCAGATCGTTCTCTCCGGGCAGCCCGAACTGGATATCAAGTTGAGCAAGCCTGGGCTGCGGCAGCTCAACCAACGAATCAGTCTGAAGCGGTATATCATCCCGCTCCGCGAAAAAGAAACGTATGACTATATCCAACACCGCCTGACCATAGCAGGGTACAGCGGCCCTACTCTTTTTGATACCCCAGGCCAGGAGTTGATCTGGGAATACTCAAAGGGGGTACCCCGAAAGATCAACATCCTCTGTGACAATGCCCTCCTGATCGGGTATGGCTTGCAGCAGAAGACTATCGAAGCGACCATGATTGAGGAAGCCATTCGAGATCTCACCGTGAGCCTTTTTGTCAGTACCGACGATGTCCCGGCGGTGGAAGCTGAGCCCGAGGTCACGCCACGAGAGGCTCCGGTGCCATCGGCCGAGATCAGAGTCCCGGTGCCTGTGCCGGTGGCCGCTTCACCGATTCAGGTGAGTAGAGCAACACAAAGGAAGATTACGCCTTCGCGAGTGGCCGTGGCTGCCAGTGTAGTGCTCGCCGCCGGTGGGATCTTCTTCGCGGGCCTTTTCCTGGGAAGCTCCCAATTGGCGGGCCCTTTCCTGGGAACCTCCCCCTCACCGGTGGGGATAAATGAACCGCTGGCCAGCGAAGCAAAGGTATCGAAGGCGGTCATCGTGAAGAAGGGAGATCATCTGACCGGAATTATCACGCGCACCTATGGACGCTTCGACACTTCGTTGCTCAATTCCGTGCTGCAGAAGAATTCCGAGATCCAGGATCCGGACGTAATCCAGGTGGGACAGGTCGTCAAGCTGCCCGAAAAAAAGAAGTAGGGCTGGAGGACGTCATGGGAAGAACGTACGAGGCCCTTCAGTGGGCTGAAAAAGAGTACGAAGGCTATCGGCTAGAGACATTGCCGCAACCTCTTGCCGTCCGAAAGTCGACCATACCCAGGCAGGCCCGTACCGCCACGACCTTGAAACCTTATGAAGACCTCAAGGCCAATCTATTGGCCCGCTATCCCCTGGGATCGATGAAGACCATTCTGTTCACGAGCGTTTCCCACGGTATGGGAGCCTCCACGACGGCTGTGAACTTTGCAATCACCCTGGCCAGAAATGGCCAGTCCAGGGTCCTGTTAGTCGATGCAGACCTGAGGACTCCGAAGCTCCACGACGTCTTCAAAATCGATTACCTGAACGGGTTGTCGGACTTTGTAGCGGACGGGAGCGGGCTCCTGCCCTGCAGAGTGGGATCCGAGAACCTCGACGTCATTCCATCTGGGCGAATTCAATCCGATCCTGTCAGCCTCTTCGGATCGAAAGGGTTTGACAAGTTTCTCAAACGGGTGCGGGAAAGCTACGACTTCATCGTCTTGGATGCGCCACCCATTCACGGCTTTCCCGACTCCCGCGCCCTGTGCGGCAAGGTCGATGGCGTGGTTCTGGTGATGGAGGCAGGGAAGACGCGCCAACAGGCCGCCCTCAGTGCCAAAAGGCAGTTGGAAGAAGCCGGGGGAAAGATCCTCGGCGTGGTGCTCAACAAGAGGAAATTTTACATTCCAGAGTTTATCTACAGAAGGCTTTAGGCAAGAACTGAGTCTGAGACCATGAAGATGCCCGGGTTGGGAGTTCCACGATGACTTCAACGGGAGTGAACCTCCGCGTCCTCGTGACGGGCGGTGCGGGATTTATTGGATCGCACATCGTCGACGCGTATGTGCAGGCTGGGCACCATGTGGCCGTGGTTGACAATCTAACGACGGGACGCCGCGACAATGTCAACAGCCGAGCGCAATTCGTCTGCGCCGATATCCGCGATCCCTCCATGGATGCCGTCTTTCAACACGGTCAATTTGATGTCGTCAATCATCACGCGGCGCAAATCGACCTTCGACGATCGGTAGCAGATCCCGCGCACGATGCCGAGGTAAATATCGTGGGAACGCTCAATCTCCTCGAATGTGCGCGCCGGCACGGAGTCCAATCCGTTATCCTCGCCTCGACTGGCGGGGCGATCTACGGGGATCAAGCGATCTATCCTACTCCCGAGTCGGAGGCTGCGCACCCGCAAAGCCCCTATGGCGTGGCCAAGTTAGCAATCGAGCACTACCTATATTACTACCGGTCGGTTCACGGCTTGCGTTCGGTGGTCCTCCGATACGCCAATGTTTATGGTCCCCGCCAGGATCCGTTTGGTGAAGCGGGGGTCGTGGCCATTTTCATCAAACGGCTCTTAGCGGGGGACCGCCCCATCATTAACGGGGATGGGGATCAAACAAGAGATTTCGTGTTTGTTGACGACGTAGTGCAGGCAAATCTCGTTGCCCTTGACTACCTGTTGGATGGGTCAGGAGAGGCCGACCCACTTGTGGTGAACATCGGAACAGGGGAGGAAGTGTCGGTAAACAGGTTGTTCGCCCTGCTGAGCGAGTTTCTGCCGAGTCCGCCCACGTCTCTTTACGGTCCTGCAAAGCCGGGCGAACAGCGTCGAAGCGTCATTAATCCATCGTACGCAAAGCAGACTATGGGATGGGAACCTCGCGTGGGGTTGGAAGAAGGCTTCAGAAAGACCTGGGACTGGTTCAAGGTAGATTCTGATCATACGCGCAAGCCCAGGATGGCGGCGGTTCCGACGCAGTAGGACGGGACGGTGACAGACAGGGCCTTGCAGGCCATCGACATTCGGGCCGTCAGGGTGGTCGCCATCCGAGTATAAGTGTGCAGGTTGGCTTTGAGAAACGACAGCTCACGAACTCAGGCGCGAACCGGAAAGATTTGATCTACCTCCTGGGTAGGCCGCTAGGTTCCTACGATAGCGGATGAGCGGCCAGGAACCGACGACGCAAGGCCTCGCGCACCGGTGACGGAGCGAACCTGTAACTGAGACGGCGAAGCTATGTCGAATGTTCCACCGGGAGCAGTCAGCAACGGAGGCAATGGCAAACCCGCGTGGTATGCCATTCGGACTCGGTCCAGGCATGAAAAGCTGGTTCATCAGCAGCTATCCTGCCGCAATGTCGAAACATTTCTGCCTACCGTAGAGCGACGCCGGCGATGGAAGGATCGGTGGAAGATGGTGAGCTTTCCGCTGTTTCCAGGTTATTGTTTCGCCCGGTTTGCTTCTCAGGATCGCCCCACCATCTTCACGGCCGTCGGTGTCGTCCAGATCTTGGGTATCAATGGACACCCGACCCCCATCCCAGAGTATGAAATCCAAGCGGTCCGCCAGCTGGTGACGAGCACCCTGCCATTTGATCCCCATCCATACCTGAAAGAAGGAATGGAGGTCGAGGTCATTCGAGGTCCCCTCGCGGGACTCCGCGGGCTTCTCGTCCGCAAAGGGAGCCGCGCGCGGGTCGTCATGGCCATCCACCTCATTCAGCAGGCCACCTCGGTGGAACTCGATGCCGCCGACGTGAGGGCGGTTGGATGAACTCACGGGATCACGGGGCAGAGGGGGTAGCGTGAACATATCCATCATCGGTGCAGGATACGTGGGCCTTGTCACCGGGGCATGTTTCTCCGAGTTCGGCCTCCACGTCATCTGCGCGGATGCGGACGAGGAGCGGATCCATCTGCTTCAGAAGGCCCAGGTGCCATTTTATGAACCGGGACTTCAATCGCTCGTGGAATCCAATCTTCGCCAAGGAAAACTGGAATTTACCTGCGAAATAGAAAGAGCGGTTCGCAGCAGCCTCGTCATCTTCCTCGCTGTGGGCACGCCTCCGAACGGGGACGGCTCTGCCAACCTCTCTCAGATCTTTGACGCGACGAGTAGGGTCACGAAATTCATCACCGACTACAAGGTCGTCGTAACGAAAAGTACAGTTCCGGTCGGCACGACCCGGAAGCTGAAAGCACTCATCTCAGACAATCTGCCCCCGCACCTCTCTATCGATCTCGTGGCAAACCCAGAGTTCCTGCGGGAGGGATCGGCCATTGAGGACTTCACGCGGCCCAATCGGGTCATCATCGGCGTCGAGACACCGCAGGCCAAGGCGATTATGAAGGATTTGTACAGTCCTCTGCATCTGATCGAGACACCGATCGTATTCACTAATCTCGAGACCGCCGAGATGATTAAATATGCCACCAATGCCTTCCTAGCCACAAAGATCACCTTTATCAATGAGATCGCGAACCTGTGCGAGGCCGTTGGAGCCGATGTCCACCTCGTCGTTAAGGGACTCGGCCTCGATCAGCGGATCGGGCCCAAATTTCTCCACCCGGGGCCAGGGTTCGGGGGATCGTGCCTTCCAAAAGACGTCGCCGCGCTCCTGTCAACCGCCAGGGAACATGAGTGCTATTTGCGGATCGTCAGCGCAGTGCTCGAGGCGAACGAGTATCAAAAGGTGCGCATGGTGGAGAAGATTCGGAAGACCCTCGGCGATCTGAATGGGAAAACCATCGGTATTCTGGGACTGTCCTTTAAGCCGAATACGGACGATATGCGGGAGGCCCAATCTGTGACGATTATCCGTAGCCTCCAGGCGGAGGGAGCGAAGATCAAGGCCTACGATCCGGCGGCCATGGACAATGCGCGGAAGATTCTAACGGATGTGCAGTTCTGTGCGGGGCCCTGCGAGGTCGCTGAAGGAAGTGATGCCTTGGTGTTCTTGACCGAGTGGAACCAGTTCAGGAAGCTCGACATGGGAAAAATAAGGGCGGCGCTGAAAAGCCCTATCATCCTGGATTTGCGGAACATCTACGAACCGGATGTCATGGAAGATCTCGGATTTACCTATGTGGCGGTTGGCAGGCGCAGGCTAGACTTCGCTTAGTATCTAATCTTAAAAAGACCCACCAGGTCCCTTTCCTCCCGTGCAGCGCAGAGGCACTTCGAGGCAGATTCGGATGGGAGTCGCCGAGATGAACACTGCTACCGAGCGCTCGTTGCTCATTCCGCCGTGCGGGGGTACGCTCGTTAATGTGGTCGTCTCGGGTGAAGAACGTGACGAACCTTTAAGGAAGGCAAAGGGCCTTCCGTCTATCCAACTCTCCGCACGTTCCTGCTGTGACCTCGAACTGTTGGCGACGGGCGCATTTTCTCCGCTCGAGCACTTTATGGGTCTAGAGGATTACCAGCGCGTGTTGGACGAAATGCGGGTAGCGGGCGGATGTGTCTTCCCGATCCCGGTGACGCTCCCAGTGGATCCTGGCCCTGCGATCCGTCTGGACCAGGAGATCGCCTTACGGGATGCCAAGAACGAACTCCTGGCATTGATGGTAATTGAAGAGATTTACGAGAGGGATCGTGTCGAAGAAAGCGAGAAAGTCTTTGGGACACAAGATCTGCGCCATCCGTTAGTAGCAGAGATGCACCGGTGGGGCCCCCTGAATATTTCCGGTCGCCTGCAGGTCCTACGGTTGCCGCGCCATTACGATTTCCAGGAACTCCGCCTGACGCCGGCCCAGACGCGGGCGAGGCTTGGATCGTTCGGCTATCAGAACGTTGTGGCCTTCCAGACTCGTAATCCATTGCATCGGGTCCACGAGGAGCTGACCAAGCGGGCCGCGCAGGAGGTTGATGGAGTGTTATTGCTGCACCCAGTGGTCGGCATGACCAAGCCAGGAGATGTGGACCAGTATACCCGCGTGCGGACGTACAAAGCGCTTACCGAACGTTACTACGGCCCCGACCGGATCCTGCTGGCGTTGCTGCCCCTCGCGATGCGTTTGGCCGGTCCCAGGGAGGCGGTGTGGCACGCGCTTATTCGCCGCAACCATGGCGCCAATCACCTGATCGTGGGACCTGATCATGCCAGTCCCGGCGTCGACTCAACGGGGAAGCCCTTCTACGGACCCTACGATGCGCAGGAGCTGGTGGCGAGCTTCAGCGATGAGTTGGGGGTCAAGATGGTACCTTTCGGCGAGTTGGTGTATCTGCCCGAAGAAGACCGCTATGAGGAGATCTCCAAAATACCAGCCCACGCGCGCACTGCGACCATCTCTGGGACCCAAGTTCGTGAGGAGTACCTCGACAATGGCAAGCGGTTGCCGAAGTGGTTTACACGGCCGGAAGTAGCCACGATTCTGTCCGGGGCCCACCCGCCACGGCACCGCCAGGGGGTGTGCATCTGGTTTACCGGGCTGAGTGGCTCCGGCAAGTCCACTACGGCTGAAATCCTAACCGTCCTTTTGCTGGAGTACGGTCGGCAGGTCACGGTGCTGGACGGCGATGTGGTGCGCACGCATCTCTCGAAGGGCCTAGGGTTTAGCAAGGAAGATCGGGACACCAACATCCGGCGCATCGGTTTTGTCGCAGCGGAGACTGTGCGCCATGGTGGAACTGTGATATGCGCGGCGGTAAGTCCATACCGGGCGACGCGGGATGAGGTGCGCAACATGGTCGGCAAAGACCGTTTCGTGGAAGTGTTCGTAGACACCCCGCTCGAGGTATGCGAGCAGCGCGACGCTAAGGGCATGTACTCCAAGGCGCGGCGGCGGGAAATCACAGACTTTACCGGCATTGATGATCCCTACGAGGAACCAATTGCTGCCGAGGTCACGTTGACCACGACAGATTGTCCCCCAGAAGAGAATGCGCGGAAGATCATGAGGTATTTGGTTGAAAAGGGGTTCGTGAGGAGTGACTTGTACGGAAACCACTGAGATGAGACCCGAAGGGGGGACGATGACCAAATCGTACCTGGGAAGAAACACATCCTCAGTGCAGGTTCGAAACCCGATGACAAACTTCTGCGCCATTGTGTTAGCCGCCGGGGAGGGGATAAGGATGGGGGCGGAGCACTCCAAGCTCTTGCACCCCGTCCTGGGCCGGCCGATGATCTATTACCCGGTGAATCTGTGCCTCCGGCTAGGAGCGCACGGGGTCTTCGTGGTGGCGGGCACCGAACTCGAGGCGGTGGCGGTGAAGGAGGCCCTAGCGGGGCAGGCCGTCCAGTTTTTGGAGCACGGGGGCCCCAACGGAATGGTCCATGCGGTGCTCCAGGCGGAAGCGATGGTCACGGATGTTGGGGGGACGGTCCTAATTTTCTCGGGAGATACCCCCCCGCTCAGGGAGAAGACCATTCGTGCGCTCCTCGACACTCATCACACGGTGGGGGCGGTTGCCACGGTCGTCACCGCCCCGCTTCCGGAACCCAACGGCCGCGTCAGGATCCTGCGGGACATGGTCGGACCCTCTACGTGCATTGTGGATGAGATCGAGGCCACGCCACGCGAGCGACAGATCACCGAGGTCAATACGGGATGCTACTGCATTGCGCGCCCCCTCCTGTTCGGAGCGCTGAGGGAGATCGCACGCTCCCCCGGCAGGGAGGAGTTTTCCCTCCGCCAGTTGGTCGAAGTCTTCACCAAGTGGGGAATGCCGGTCCACGCCGTTGCGGTCGCCGATCCGATCGAGGTGATGGGCATTAACACGCCAGCGGAGCTGGCCCAGGCCACCGCCATCCTGAGGCAGCGGATCCATGAGCGCCTTATGTCCAATGGCGTGACATTGCTGGATCCGACCACAACCTACATCGATGCAACTGTCCAGGTGGGTTCCGACACCGTGATCTACCCGGGGGTGACTCTCGAGGGGACGACCACAATCGGGAGCGGCTGCATCCTCTACCCTCACTGCCGGCTCCGGGACAGCCAGCTCGGCGACGGGGTCACGGTGTTAGACGGTTCCGTGATTCTCCAGAGTGATGTCGCCGCGGACTGCGTCATCGGTCCGTATGCCCATCTGCGGCCTGGTAGTCGGTTGCAGAGGAAGGCGAAGGTGGGGAATTTCTGTGAGGTGAAGAAGGCCGTGATCGGGGAGGGGTCCAAGGTGCCGCATCTGTCGTACATCGGAGATGCCACCCTTGGGGCGAAGGTCAACATCGGAGCGGGGACCATCACCTGCAATTTCGACGGCTTCGCCAAGCACCAGACCCTCATCGAGGATGACGTCTTTGTCGGCAGCAACACCAACCTCGTCGCCCCGGTCAACGTGGGAAAGGGGGCCATCATCGCCGCCGGTTCCACCATCACCGACCGGGTCCCCCCCGATGCCGTCGCATTTGGCCGCGCCCCCCAGGTGACCAAGGAGGGGCGGGCGACCGCGACCCGGCAGAAGCGGCAGGCCATGGCCCCGCCGAAGGCGGACGAAGACTAGTCACCATTGACCATTGACCGTTAACCAATCACCAATCACGAGAGGATACCAGTCAGATGTGCGGTATCGTTGGCTACATTGGCCCTAGGCAGGCAGTTGGTGTCCTCTTGCCCGCCCTGCGTCGTCTCGAGTACCGGGGCTACGATTCTGCCGGCATCGCCACGATCGACGGCGCCGCCCTCGATGTGCGAAAGAGGGTGGGCAAGATCGGCCGGCTCGAGGCCGTGTTGCAGCAAGATTCCCCCCGCGGTTACGTAGGAATCGCCCATACGCGCTGGGCGACCCATGGGCGTCCCTCCGACGCCAACGCCCACCCTCATGTCGATTGCAGGTCCAGCTTGGCCGTCGTCCATAACGGCATCATCGAAAACTATCGGGAGCTACGCAAGGATCTCGGGCGGGAGGGGCATCGGTTCCGTTCAGAGACGGACACCGAGGTGATCGCCCATTTGATCGAGCGGCACCGGAAGGACGGACTACCCGAGGCGGTGCGGCTGGCTGCCCGTGAACTCCATGGCGCTTATGCCATCGCCTGCATTGCGGGGGAGACCCCGGAGATGGTGGTGGCGGTCCGACGCGGTAGTTCTCCACTGATTATCGGGATCGGCGATGGCGAGGTCTTCCTCGCCTCGGACATCCCGGCGCTGCTCGGGGAGACGCGGGAGATCCTGGTCTTGGAGGAGGGAGAGCTTGCGGTCCTGACTCGTGAGGCGGTCACCATAGAGGCCCTTGATGGTCTTCCGGTCCGACGGTCCTCGTGTTTCATCCCGTGGGGCCGAGAGGCGGCTGAGAAGGGGGGCTTCGCCCATTTCATGCTCAAGGAGATCTTTGAGCAGCCAGAGGCCGTCCGAAACAGCATGCGGGATCGGGCGGACTTGGAGACAGGAGAGATCCGGATTCCGGAGCTGGGTATCCCGGACCGGGACCTCGTGGGGCTGAATCGGCTCTGCTTTGTTGCCTGCGGCACCTCCCTCCACGCCGCCATGGTGGGCAAATATCTGGTCGAGGCCTTCGCCCGGCTGCCGGTCGAGGTGGATGTTGCTTCCGAGTTCCGTTACCGGCAGCCCGTTCTGGATGGTCGAGTCCTGGCCGTCCCTATCTCCCAGTCCGGCGAGACGGCCGATACTCTCGCGGCTCTCCGCGAGGTGAAAGACCAAGGGGCACGCAGTATTGCCATCTGTAATGTGGTGGGAAGCTCCATCGCACGGGAGGCGGACGGGGTCCTCTATACTCGTGCGGGCCTCGAGATCGGCGTTGCCTCCACGAAAGCCTTCACTGCCCAGCTTACCGCGCTCATCTTGCTGGCGCTGAAACTCGGGCTGGCACGAGGCTTCACGGATCGGGCTCTGGTGCGAAACGTTCTCAAGGCGCTGGCTGATATCCCCGATCTCATGGCGAGCATGCTTGAGCATCACGAGGCGATCAAGCGAGTGGCGACCAGATTTGCCGCGGCTAGGGACTTCCTCTATCTCGGACGCGGGGTTCACTACCCTCTGGCGCTCGAAGGGGCCCTGAAACTCAAGGAAATCTCCTACATTCACGCCGAGGGATACCCGGCGGGCGAGATGAAGCACGGGCCTATAGCCTTGATCGATGAACGGATGCCGGTGGTCGCGATCACGCCGAGAGGGCCAACGTATGAGAAGATGGCTGCCAACATCGAGGAGGTTAAGGCCAGAGACGGGATCGTCGTTGCCGTGGCCACGGCGGGAGACACCGAGATCGCCGCTCAGGCGGATGTCATCCTCTCGATCCCTCCTGCGCTGCACTGGCTTCAACCGCTACTGGTGGCCCTGCCGCTCCATCTGCTCGCGTATTACATCGCCGCACATAAGGGTTGTGACATCGATCAACCCCGAAATCTTGCCAAAAGCGTGACCGTGGAATGAGCGGTGTCAACCCTTTTCGTCTTCGGATCGTTAGCCGAGCGACACTCGCGCTTGGTCCTTGCCTTCTAGGCCGAGACCCCCTGCGGCCCAGGCGAATGATGGGACCGAGCAAGAGAATGTGAAGAGGCCTTAAGGGGATGGAAGGAGAGATGGCGATGAAAAGGCGAGAGAGGATTTACGTTTTCGTTATGGCAACAACTTTTCTCGGAGTGATGGCCCCTCTTCTCGTGGGCTGCGCTGCGCGGGGAGCTATGCTCAACCAGCAGGCTACGGCCGCCCTAGAATCCACCGAGACTAAGAATCCCGCCGAATATCGTATCCATCCGGGGGATCAAATGGATATCAAATTCTTTTTCAATCCTGAGCTCAATGAAACGGTCTTGGTGCGACCGGACGGAAAGATCTCTTTGCAGTTGATTGACGACGTTCAGGCAGCCGGATTGACAGCAACACAGTTGGACGAGGAACTCACCCGGCGGTACGCCCAAGAGCTTAGAAAGCCTGCCGTGACCGTCATCGTCAGAACATTCACAGGTCGGCAGGTTTACGTGGGCGGCGAGGTTGGAAATCCTGGGCTCATAAATCTGGGGCTCGGCATGACTGCCCTCCAAGCTGTGATCAATGCAGGAGGATTTAAAGATACAGCAAGACCCGGTGCCGTGATAGTCATCAGAAAAGGGCCGGACAACCGTCCTATTCCGGTCCGGGTGGACCTCGACCAGGCGCTTGACACCGAAAGTGCCGAAGGAGACTTTCCGCTTCAGCCTCAGGACATCGTTTACGTACCCAGGACCTGGATCGCTCAGGCCAACCTGTTTGTGAAACAATATATTCAGGATCTGATCCTATACCGGGGAATAAGTCTAGGATTTGGCTATCAGATTAATCCGGACACAAGGAGATGATTGGCTGCTGCTTTCCCGTTCAGGCTATAACAAGGAGTCCGTGCTTGTATAGGTAGAAAGACTAACCTGTTGTGATTGCATAATACCCGGCGTCATTCTGGACTACGTGATAGCCCGGGTCCTTGTACAGCGTCATAAGTGGCCGCGCACGAATTCCCTGAATGGCTGGATGGAGCAAATGAAGAGTATTCAGCCACAAATAAAGGACCATAGTCATGGGGCGTGAATTAACAAAACGCCATTCTTCGCTATTTGAAAAGAAAGTGATTAATCCACTTTTATTTGCTCACGACATATATAGGTATGGCAAGTTTCGCGAAATCGTTTCATTTATGGTTTGGGAGTTCTTTCACAGATTCAGATTGTTCCCGAAATCGAAATATCTGCAATTCAATCATGGCGACGTATTCACATTAGACAATGACAAATTGACCGGTCCCGATTTCAACACAAGAATACATCATTTTCTCACAACCAGAGACCTAAGCGTTATTAGGTCCGAGCACAATTGGAAACTTCTATTCATCACGGGCAATAAAGAGATCTTTGGATGTTTATATCCAGATGATAAAAACCTCTATAAGAGCGTCGACAATGGAAACCATGTAATTCTTGTGACGCGATTCCCCGAGCGGATCAAGTCTATATTTATTTCCGCCCACAACACAATCTTTGTATGCGCACGAGGAGCTGTTTATAAAAGTTCAGATAATGGTGGCTCATTCACCAAAGCGTTAGAGTTGGCTTCGTCGGAAAGTTGGTTCAGGTACAATAATGGAATGACAGAAACACCGCACAGGACGTTAATAATAGGGGAATATGGTAATGTGTGGGACAAAAGGGGCTGGAGGAAACTGGCATACCTATATTACAGTTCTGATAACGGAGAAAGGTGGGATAAATCGGACTTTTTGATTCAACAAGGAATCAACAAGCACGTACACCTCGTCAAGTACAGTAAATTGCTAAATAGGATATTTGTCGCAGACGGTGATAACAAAAAGAAGCTATGGATGAGCGATTCGGTGAACTCGGTTGATGTGAAAGACCTTAAGATGACACCTGTGAATAGGTTTCATATCCAAATGGGAGGGTATACATCGATTGTTGAAACTGATGACAAACTATTGTTTGGGACAGATTATCAAGGCGGGACCAATTTTATTGTAGAAACGACAGATGGCAAGCACTTTGCCGAAAGAATTGTGCCTGACCCTTATCGAAGAAGCCCGATAAATAATATGATCCAAAGGAAGTCGAAAAAAGCTAATGAAATATGGGCGCATTTACCTTTCTCCACAGCTAATACAAAGTCTCTCCTAATGTATACAGTCAATGGTGGAAGAAACTGGAGCAAAATCATTGAGTATAATGGAACCACTCATAAGGTGTCGTTACTAAGCTCGTCGAATGAAACCACAGATGAATTGTATTTTTCGATTGAGGACTCAAGAAATGGGGATAGAGTCGTATATAAAATTGCTGACCAGGAGTGATTGGCTACATAGTGTGATCATAAACTATTGCTGATAAGCGCGCAGAACTAAGCACATTTCGGATACCTTCCCTCCTTGTACCTCCACGATTGAGCAGACCGGTCATCGTCCTGAAATCACCTTAGATACCGTCAATTATAGCCGAGAGGAGAATGCTGCTCTCCTCGCAATTGCATCGAGGAGGAGGTTGCTCGCATAAGGCTAAAGAGAAATGAAGATAATTGACGTGGGAACACACATTATGACTAAAAGACATACAAAAATAATCGTTACCCTCGGTCCGGCCACGAACACTGAACAAGACTTGAGGAAAATGAAGGATAAAGATGTCGATTTTGTCAGGGTTAATATGTCGCATTCAAGCCTAAAAGATCTGGAATACTTCATGAGTTTATCCAAAAGGGTTGGCATCTCTTTCATTATCGACACCGAAGGATCTCAGGTAAGGACAGGTAGTTTAGAGAGGGAGCTCATTCATTTTAGAGCAAACGACGTAGTTGACATTTATGCTGAAGATATCCCTGGCAATAGAAGAAAAATCTGTCTAAGACCGGGATACGTGGTCGAACAACTGGAAGTCGGAGATCTGATCTATGTCGATTTTGACACGCTGATATTACGCGTTACAGACGTTTCGAGCGCGTCAAAGGGATACGTTACCGCAAAGACAATAAGCGGTGGGCGAATTGGCAGAAATAAGGCAGTCGTGATCGATCCTGTTTTTGAAAAGAAGTTTCAACTCCCCCCCTTATCGCCAAAAGACTACCACGCCATTGAATTGGGTTTAAAGGCGGGGATAGACCACATAGCCGTCTCCTTCGTCCGGTCTGGGGCCTCCATTGATGAGGTTAGGAGGGTCACCCAAGGTAAGATGAAAATCATTTCAAAGGTAGAGTGTGTGGAAGCCTTGGAGAATATCGATGAGATTGTTCACAAATCAGATTTCATTCTGATCGACCGGGGTGACCTAAGCAAAGAGATCCCAATGGAGAAGATACCGTTTACCCAAAAAGTAATTATGCACAAGGCGCGCCGGTACAATACGGGCGTTTTTGTTGCAACCAACCTATTAGAAACAATGGTTCAGAGAAAAAAACCAACGCGCGCAGAGGTGCACGATGTTGTAAACACCATTGTTGATGGTGCGTTGGGACTGACGTTGGCGGCTGAAACCGCCATCGGAAAATACCCGATTGAGTGTATTAACATGCTAAACAAGTTAATTCACCACGCTGAATTAGTCGTCAACGGGATTGACCCTAAACACCGAGAAAATGGTCTTATTGAATCCTTAGAAACTTCAAACTATCTCCTAGAAAATGTATCGTCGTCTCTAGTTCGACCCCACGGCGGCAAGTTGGTAAATCGTGTCCTGGCCAATCCACCGGACAAAAGCTACCTGGGCTTACTCCCAAAAATACAATTGGACCAGAATAAGCAAATGGATGTTGAACAAATTTCTGTCGGTACCTACAGCCCGCTAGCAGGATTTATGGGCCAGGAAGATTTCCTCTCTGTTTTAGGCGCCATGCGGTTAGCCAATGGCATCGTGTGGCCGGTCCCTATCGTTTTGGATGTCTCTGAGGAGATTGCAGACAAATTATCAATTGGCGAAGTCGTGGGATTAACGGACGACCAGGGTGAAGTGATGGCCCTCCTTCATCTAGAAGACAAATACCGTATTGATAGGGAAGGTACGGTAAAACAGATGTATGGTACTGACTGCCGCGACCATCCTGGAGTAAGGATGGTCCATGAGATGCAACCAGTTCTGTTGGCCGGGCAAATAGATCTAATCAAAGGTAGAAGATCAGAAACAAGGGCATATGAACTAACCCCAAAACAACTACGGAGACTGTTTGAAGACAGAGGCTGGTCCAAGGTGCTTGGTTTCCATACGCGAAATGTGCCGCATAGGGGCCATGAATTTATGCAGTTAAAAGCACTGGCAGACAAACATTGCGATGGCCTTCTTGTGCAGCCGCTAGTCGGCAAGAAGAAACCCGGAGATTTCAAGCCTGAGTACATTATCAAAAGCTATGAGAAAATAATAGAACGTTTTTACCCGAAAGAAAAGGTTGTACTCGCTGCGTTTGCGACATTCTCAAGGTATGCGGGCCCCAGAGAAGCTGTATTTACCGCCCTGTGTCGAAAGAATTTTGGATGCAGTCACTTCATTATTGGCCGGGACCATACAGGCGTTGCCGATTATTATGACCCGTATGCCTCCCACAGAATATTCGATAACTTTCCCGATTTGGGAATTGAGATAGTTAAATTCAATGAGATTTTCTATTCAAGAAAATTGAATAGATATGTAGAGGAAAACGGTAAATTCGCTCATCATGAGGAAAGCGATAAGCTACGCATAATAAGTGGCTCACACGCTAGAGCAATGTTGTTGAGAGGAGAGAGGCCCCCTAGCTGGTTTATGCGACCGGAAATCTCAAATATAGCTCTTGATGCGGTAAAGAACGGTGAAGACGTTTTTGAAAAAAGGGAAGAGTTATGAATCATTACCAACATATAGCCACGACCCAACAGAGCTATCGTAACACCAACAGCTCGGACAATTTGGATCGCCTGCTCGAAAAGAGCATCACCGATAAGCCGTCAACACTGGATCTCATCCATAGACTGTGCCAAGCGTTAGAGGCAGAAGGAATAACCTATTGTCATTGGAAAAGTAACAACGCGCTCGACCGTTCGGCCAGCGGGGAGAACGATCTTGATCTCCTGGTGAGCCGGGCTGACGTACCACGATTTACCAGAATCTTGTGTCGATTAGGATTTAAGCAAGGAAAGGCTCCGGCAGAAAAACAGTTCCCCGGTGTTCTGGACTACTACGGTTATGATAAAGCGGCGGATAGATTGATCCATGTTCATGCCCATTATCAACTCATTCTGGGCCATGATATGACAAAAAATTATCGCCTTCCGATCGAGCGGCCCTATCTTGAGTCGGCCGTTCAGGACGATCTGTTCAAAGTTCCCGCAGCCGAGTTTGAATTCATCGTTTTCGTCATTCGGATGGTATTAAAACATTCGACGTGGGACGTTATTCTTGGTGGCGAGGGGACATTGAGAGCCGCCGAGCGACGAGAGCTAGCCTACCTAGAGGCCCGGATTAACCAGGATCGTGTGGATAACATCTTAAAACGGCATCTGCCCTATATAAGTATTGAGTTGTTCAACAACTGCCTGCAAGCGCTGCAACCAGGTTGCTCCACTTGGACGCGGGTGAAAACTGGGCAACAACTGCAGACCAAACTTCGGGCAAACGCCCGTCGCCCGGTGCCTATCGATATCTATTTGAAGCTGTGGCGTCGAGCGACTTTGGCCATGCGCCGCCGTATCTTCAAATCCTCACCCAAATGTCGCTTGGAGAATGGGGGGGCCATGATCGCCATCGTCGGCGGGGACGGCGCCGGCAAGTCAACAGCGATCGATGGGCTCTACGCTTGGCTTTCGAAGAATTTTGCAACGGCCAGGGTACACCTGGGAAGACCCTCCTGGTCGTGGACGACGTTGACTATTAGAGGAATCCTAAAGATTGGCAACTTATTGGGCTTATATCCGGTGGATTCATCCTTTCGAGAGACGCTTAATCAGAAATCTCTTCTATCTCCGGGATATCCGTGGCTGCTGCGAGAGGTGTGTAGAGCCCGTGATCGCTACTGGACCTATATTAAGGCTCGACGTTTTGCCGCCAATGGTGGCTTGGCAATCCTTGACAGGTTTCCTCTGCCTCAAATCACGCTCATGGATGGGCCTCAAGGCGGACGATTCCTGAGCCAACTAGAAAATGGACCGCTAGCTGACCAATTCATGAGCCCGCATCGAGCCAGTCGATTCGCCAGGAGTTTGGTAAAGCGAGAGGAAAGTTACTACCGCCAAACAGTGTTGCCGGAGGTGTTAGTCGTACTCCGAGTTGACCCAGAGATCGCCGTTCAACGTAAGACCGATGAGGATGCGGCCTTCGTGCGGGAGCGAAATACTGAGATATGGGAGCTGAACTGGGCTCGCACGGACGCCCACGTTATTGATGGCAGCAAATCGAAGAGAGACATCCTAACTGACTTAAAGGCTGTCATTTGGTCACAGTTGTAAAGGATGGCAAATAGGAGAGTGCCAGATGACCAGAAAGTCTCCCGATAGCCTCCGCCGTTCCTGGGGCTTGGGGCGTGCGATCGAGACCCGTCCTTACGACGGGCGCGATATGCGGCGGAAACGGGTCATCAACCGGCTTCGGAACATCGACGTCGAGAGGGCGATAAGCCGTGTACTAGAACGAAGACGCAAGTGGCGACAGATGCGCCGAACGCCACACCCGACCACAGAGAAGCTCCCAGTCTTTATCGTTGGCTGCAATCGTTCCGGGACAAATATGGTGTGCAACGCCATCGGTCAGTCGCCTCATGGTTGGGCCTACCAGGAGAGCGAGTTCAGCCTCGCGTTCAATGCGTATTACCTCCGCGCGGACTGGATCATCGAGTGGTTGATCCGTCGCATGCCAGCCCCAATCATTAGCTTTGGCAGCATCCTCGACTCCCAATTCACTGACGACCTGCTCTCACGGTTCGAGGGTGCGAGGGCGATTTGGGTCTACCGCTGCTACGAGGATGTCGCGAACTCCTGCGTCCGCAGAGGGTGGGGAGAGCACCAAAAGAATCTTGCGCGTTGGGTCGCTTGTGGCGAGCTCGAGAAGCTCGGCTCACGTGGTAAGCGGATAAGCGCCGACACGGTGCGGCTCTTCGGCCAGCTTTTTCGTGAGGATCTCTCCAACGAGGACGTTGCCTCTCTCTACTGGTACATGCGCAACCAGCTTTACTTCGACCTCAACCTCCACGTGGACCCGCGTGTGTTAATCGTGCAGTACGAGGATACCGTCCTGAACACGGAGAAAGCATTTCGGAGGATTTTTGGCTTCCTGGGCTTCCCCTTTGATCCCGCGATTATCGATGGCATTTTCGCAAGCTCGGTGGGCAAGCACCCACGGCCGGGCATTGATCCCACCATCCAAGATGTTTGCAACGCCCTCAAGGCACGGCTCGACGCGGATTACGCTAGGACGCAGTATGAATAACGGGGCCACCAGTAACACAATTGTAGAAAAACCACCCCTCGTAGTGGAAATCATGGGGCCCGCAGGCGCGGGAAAGACTACACTTGTGCGAGCCCTGAGCCGACGGGATAAAACAATCCAGCCGGGTATTCCTCTCCCCAAGACAAGGCAAATTCCATTCTTCATAAGCAATACCTTTTCTATGCTGCCGACGTATCTTCGCCATTACCGACACAGCAGGTGGTTTAACTGGAGAGAAACCAGATCAATGGTATATCTAAAGGCAGGGCTTCATGTTTTTCGGCAAGAGGCGTTGAATAATGATGTGGTGACCGTCTTGGATCATGGACCAATTTACAGGCTGGCTACGCTCCGTGAGTTTGGCCCCGAATTGACCACAAGTCAACTGTACGCGAGATGGTGGGCCAATCTGTTTAGTCAGTGGGCTGCTACTCTGGATATGATCATCTGGCTTGATGCGCCGAATGTGATCCTGCTGGACCGCATTCGCTGCCGTGACCACTGGCATGTAATCAAGGAGAAATGTGAAAGGGAGGCATACGAATTCTTGACTCGGTACCGAACAGCCATGGAGCGGTTAATCGTCCGATCTGTGACTGATCATCAAGTAGCGTTGCTCCGTTTTGACACAAGTAAAAAATCGGCAGAGCAGATTGTAGGTGAAGTTCTGGCCACATTTGATGGTGTCCGGGGACTGTGATTTTTTTGGAGATAGCTGGTGCTTGCATTTATCCATATGCACAAAACTGGAGGCACCACACTGAGCCACATCCTGCGTAGTTCTTATGGGCTGCGTCACTGTCAGGTGGAGCCCTGGCACGCCCGGTCGACAGGCCCGCCTTTTTCCAAGCACGATCTACAACGCTTGCACAGGGTTTACCCTAACCTGAAAAGCATTGCCGGGCATCGCATCACCGGCTATGTCGATTTGGGGGCCAATGGCACCGAGTTCAAGTATTTCACTCTCATGCGTGACCCCCTGAAGCTATGCGCATCTCGTTTTCAATATAAGGTGCAAGTCTCCAGGAAGAAAAACCTGGTCTTTGAAGAGTGGATCCATCAGGAGTGGCCGCAAAACCACCAAACGAAGTGGATCGCTGGTAAAGCCGATGTGGCTGAAGCGATCCGGATTATCCAACAAAAGAACATTTTCGTGGGCTTAACTGAGCGTTTTGATGAATCAATGGTGTTGTTGAAAGCCCTAGTGGCCAATGATTTGAATATCTCGTACAGGCGGGTGAACGTGGCTCGTAAGAATACCATTAAAGAACGCCTACTCTCGACCGAAAGCACCCGACAGATGCTCATCGAAGCTCAAAAGGCGGACGTGGAGCTTTACGACTTTGTCAGACAGGAGTTATACCCAACCTATGAACGAGAATATGGACCTTCGCTCGAGGGAGACGTGGCGCGTTACCGGGAGACACAGCGTAACAATTTTAATTACTGGAACTTGACCTTGTGCCGCCTGAAACACTATACGCTCTATACACCCTTGCTTCATCTCTATCGAAGGGGAGTCCCGGTTGTTTAGGTCGATCACGGGACAAGGGTGCGAAACGGAAAAGGAGGATGCGTTCCTGAAATCTCAGGATAAGGTGATGAGCAGTTTTCAATGGAAAGCAAGAAGAAACCCAGGGGGGTGATCTGTAATAAATGAGCTTGCGAGAAAAAGCAGCTAAAGGAATTGTTTGGTCCGTCATCCAAAAGTGGGGCAGGACGGCTATCTGGTTCGTCACCTTTGTAGCCTTGTCGCGCCTCCTGGGTCCAGAAGATTTCGGTTTGGTGGCCCTGGCCTCTGTTTTCACGGCCTTTGTCGATATTTTCCTGGACCAAGGTTTCAGCGCTGCAATCGTGCAACGCGCCGATCTCGAGCGGGAACATCTCGACACGGCTTTCTGGATCAGTATATTGACCGGCATCCTGTTGACAGTTGGCGGCATAGCGGTGTCAGGATTGGTGGCCGCATTGTTTGCAGAGCCGCGCCTGGCGCCCGTTTTGAGGTGGCTGTCAATTAGCTTCATACTTAGCGCCCTGAGCAGCTCGCAGATGGCAATTCTCCAGCGTGAGCTTGCGTTCAAGAGCCTGGCCGTCCGCTCACTCACGGCCACAATGGCGGGTGGTATTGTCGGTGTAAGCCTCGCTTTCGCCGGGTTCGGCGTCTGGAGTCTGGTCGCCCAGAATCTGGCGATGGGCCTGGCTGGGGTCATTGTTCTGTGGCGGGCCAGTGATTGGCGGCCAGGGCTTAGCCTCTCCATGAAGCATTACAAGGAACTCTTCACCTTTGGCGTATATGTCGTGGGAAACAACATTTTAAGAGTGTTGGTCCGACACTCGGACGATCTTCTCATCGGTTATTTCTTGGGGCCGACTCTGCTGGGTTATTACACGATAGGCTACCGGTTGCTGTTAGTCATCACAAGAGTAGCTACGGGTATTATCAACTCCGTGGCGTTTCCCACATTCTCTCGCCTTCAAGACAAACCGAAACGGATGCGACGCGCCTTCTACGAGGTCACACAGTATACAAGCCTGCTAGCTTTTCCCATCTTCATTGGGCTGGCCATCTTGGCCCCAGAAGTGGTTCCGGCTGTTTTCGGCGAGAAATGGGCACCCAGTATTCCCGTCATGCAGGTTCTGGCGTTGATTGGTATCCTGCAGTCGGCTATAGCCTTTAACGGCAGCGTTATGAAGGCCTGCGGTAAACCCTCGTGGCAATTCGGTATTATGCTGCTGCATGCCGTCTGCAGCGTGACCGGTTTCGTGCTCGCCGTGCGCTGGGGCATTGTAGCCGTCGCTGCCTCATACGTCATTGTCGGCTATCTACTCGCGCCAGTTTCCTATATGGCCGTGCGCAGACTGATCCAAATCGATTTCAGAACGTACCTTCGGCAGTTCGCGGCACCACTATCCGCTTCCTTGATTATGGTTCTAGTTATCGCGGGATTGAAAAATGTCTTTCAGCACCAGGGGTTCAACCTGTACCTGCAGCTATCTGTTTATATAATGGCAGGCGGCCTGACATATCTACTGGTTATAGGAGTGGCAGCCCGATCACTTTCCCGGCAGGTGCTGGAGCGTGTTAGCCTCGCTGTTCAGAGCTGGAAATTAGAGAAGACGTAAAAATGCGCCACATTCTTGGGGAACATTAACCATGCGTACTATTGCATTTACGCTGTCGCTGGTTTTTATCTTTTTCATTCCTTGGGAAGGCGTGATCGAGCTTCCCGGCCTGGGTACCGCGTCCAAACTCATCGGGTTTGCGGTGGCAGTTTGCTGGCTGGCGACAGTTGTTATCACGGACCGAGTCCGCAAACCCGGCCCATTTCACATAATGGTCTGCCTCTTTGTGTTGTGGAACGCTGTGAGTGTCTTCTGGAGCGCGGATCCCGAGACGACGGTAGTTCACGTGGTGAGATGGGTTCAATTGCTCGGAATGGTCTTTATTTTGTGGGATCTTTACACTACACGAGCAGCTCTATTGGCCGGACTTCAAGCGTTCATCCTGGGCGAATATGTAGGCATTGGCATTGCGGTTGCCAACTATTTTTCCGGCAACGTTTTTTATAGTCATTATCAACGCTTCAGTCCTTCTGATCAGAGTAACCCTGACGGATTCGGGTTCATCGTGGTTTTGGGCATACCTGTGGCCTTTTACCTTGCCGCTTCAGCGAACACCACCAGAATGAGCGGCCTGTTAAAGTTGGTAAACTACGCCTACATCCCGGCAGCCTTTGTGGGGCTTGCCCTGTCCGGCACTCGCACAGCCATGATTGCTGCGGTACCTGGCATGGCGTTTGGCCTTGCCGCACTTACCCGTCTTCGACTTTCAGCACGGGTTGCGGTTCTGCTGCTTTTAACATCGGCCGCCTTCATTTTGCTACCTTATGTCCAATCACTAAGATCTTTTCAGCGGCTAGGTACTACGTATGCTGAACTCTCTGAGGGCACTCTCAATAATCGCACAAATAATTGGCGTGAAGGCCTTGCGACCTTTTCGGAACATCCGCTTATAGGTGTGGGTGGTGACATGTATAGCTCTGAGAATAGCCTGGGTAAGATAGCTCACAACTCCTTTATATCGGTCTTGGTTGAGCTTGGGCTGATAGGGTTCGCCCTATTTGGATCCATACTGATGTTCGCCGTTATCAGCGCGTGGGGCCAGCCTAAGTGGGACGCAAGATTCTGGCTTACGACTCTCTTGGTTTGGGCCATCGGCGCTTCTGCCCTGACGTACGAGTATAAAAAGGCAACCTGGCTGTTTCTGAGTTTCGTCATCGCCAGCGCGGCCCTGACCCGTACTCGGGACGAAATGGTACCGCTTGTTCGGCGTGACAAGTCTTTCGCTCAATTCGTTCGGTAGGCGTCAATGAACGAATCACCATTCATCTCCCCTCTTTTAAAGAGAACACCTAGATGACCTTACCTACCTTTTTAGGGATCGGGGCACCGCGAGCTGGCACAACGTGGCTGAATACATTGCTGGCCAGCCATCCGGATGTGTATACGCCCACCCTTCGGGACGAAATTAACTTTTTCGATCAGTATTACGAACGTGGTCTTAGCTGGTATGAGACATTATTCCCTCAACCGGAGCATGCCGAAAGATATCAAGCCATTGGAGAGATCTCACCACAATATGTTGAATGCGCCGACTGTCCAGAGCGAATTTTCAAGACACTGCCACAGAGCAAGTTGATAGTTATGTTGAGGCATCCAGTTAATCGAGCGCATTCGCAGTTCGGTTTTTATGTCCAGAGAAGGAACTATAGAGGCTCGTTTGAGGATTTTCTGGCTGCCCGCCCCAGGGCGCTAGAAAGAGGATTCTATAGTCGCTATCTTAAGCGGTACTTGCGCTATTTTGATAGAACCCGAATCTTAGCCCTGATATTTGAGGATGCTGTTATTGATATCTTGCAAACTAAAACAACCTTAGCAGATTTCCTGGCCATTGCCGTCGATAAGTTTCCACCATCTGCGGGGAGTGGAAAAGTTAATCCGAGCAGCGTACCGATTTTCCAATTCCTTTATGGTTGTGTTGCAATGACAGGACGCCAGCTTCGTAAGTGGCACTTAGAGCCGGTTGTCGATTTCGTAATGCGAACCAGCATCCCGCGAATCCTGGCAAAGGGAGACTCGCTGCCACCACTTGATGAAGAATTGAAACAACGTCTGAGCCAGCAATATCAGGATGAATTTGATGAACTCGAACAGTGTATGCAAATCGATGTGAGTTGCTGGAGAAAATGAGAAGATGGTAGGGGGTGAATGGGGAGCCATCTGGACGGGGATGTACCAATCTGGCTCGATAAAATCCAGTCCAGCCTTAGGTGAAAAGACTTGAAAGCGAAGGTAATGAAAAGAACTGTCAGAGTTTTAATAATCTTTGCAACAACTACTCTTACTCTAGGTTACCATTCACAAATCCAAGCACAGGCAGTGCAGTGGAGATTAATTGGACCTGGAACCAGAGGCACCATGCGTGGTCCCGCCTTTCATCCAACCAATCCAAGCATTTTTTCCATTGGTATCGATATGGGACTCCATTTTATCACTAGGGACGGAGGTATAACCTGGAATATATTGGGAAAATATGTCACCTCACAATATAGATATGGCGGGTATCCTGGTTATCGGGGTGCCCATCAAAGCGTCTTTGACCCGAAAAAACCCGAGATCATATGGGCGGGCGGCACTCATGGTTTATATAAAAGCAGTGACGGTGGGGAAAACTGGGAATTTCTGTTAGGCGGAGACGCATCGTATTTTATTGGCAATATTGAGGTGGACCCAACGGATCCTAGGATCGTGTACGCTGGTAGCGGCGACCCGGGAGCCGGGTATTTTCAGAACTGGGTAAATGGAACCGTGATCTACAAAACAATCGATGGTGGCGAATCTTGGAAAACGATAAATCCGTTAGGAGAAGATCAGAAACGAGGAAATGTGTGGGCGCGCATCTTAATTGATCCGAATAGTTCTTTTATAGCAGGCAAAGGACATAAACGGATATTTGCGCTAAGACATCCACAATCTAAAACACCGGGACTCATCATCTCCGAAGATTATGGTTCGACCTGGAAAAAGGTAAATACAGACATAATAGGAGCTGCCCATTCCTTGGAATTCAATTACCTTACGCTGGTATCTGACCGTCAGAACACAATTCTGTTTGCCTCCATGTTTCCCATCAAAAAAGCAGATAAAATCTATGGGGGGATTTACCGTTCCGATGACGTTGGGAAAACCTGGGTGGGAACAAATAATGGTCTAGAAAACGCTATCGGAATAGAGAGGACAGAAAGATTCATTAAAATAGCCTCCACGCCTGCTGATGCAAATACTCTATTCTGTGTTGTCGACAATAAAGCGTTCAAATCGCGTGATCAGGGACAGTCGTGGCGACAAATATTGTATCCAACGGGTCGATGGGACAATCACATCCCGGATTTCGACGGGAAATACGCTGAGCATCTTTTGCAAACAGGAGAGGGAAATTTGGATTGGTCCAACCGGGGAATTGTAGGTGGTTTTCACAGTATTGTAATGGCTCCCAGCAGTGCTGATCATGTAATTATTACCGGAAAGTCTGGAGCGCTTATGACGACCAACGGGGGTAAGACATGGTTTGAGCTGGGATTTGAATATGGTGACAAATCTTCTTCTTACGATCTTGCGATGAAACAATTTGGGCCTATGACACGTCTCTCCACTTTTACCCATAAACGGATGGCACGTAGTAACTTCCAGGTGATTGTTCCACAGGATGTTGCACTGGATCCATTGAGTAATAATATTGCCATATCATATGATGACGAAGGGCTGCAGATTTCCAGAGATGGTGGCAATTGGTGGGAATGGTCGTACTGGGGGATCTTAGCTCGCGAGGGGGTGGATACCAGGGTTGTTGTATACGATCCTGATGTGAGAGACCGGCTTTTTCTCGGCACGATGGGAAAGGTTGCATTAGACAGATTAGGAGAGAAAGAGATATGGAAATTATACCAGAGTGATGATGGGGGTGTTACCTTTAAAAGTATTGGCCCTGATTTTGTGCCTTCCCATAAGCTTATAAAGAATAATGCGAAGAAATATCAGAGAAAAAAGGACACTTTTACCACTTTAGGCGTGAAGGATATTTTAATTGATCCAACCACGCCCCCAGACAGGCGTACGATGTATGTTGCATATTCCACTGGAGTGTATAAATCCGAAGATGGCGCTAAGACATGGAAAGAGCAAATTCAATTTGGCCTGGACAATATTAAGGATGTTAGCAATGATGACTATTATTTGAAATTTGCAATGAATCCACAAAATAACTTGGAAATCTATCTTGCTTCCTACGGAGGTCTGTACAAGACCTCAGATGGAGGTGACCTCTGGAGAAAAGTATCCCCGGAATTATTTGGGACAATAAAATCGTTAGCATTGGCAAAAAGTGATCCTGCCGTCATTTATGTGGTCGCGACAAAGGGTGAGGGGAAGCTGCACTGGACCTTTGATTCGCATCTTTGGAAGAGTACGGATGCAGGGAAAACATGGAAAAGAGTTGATGAGCAGCAAACCCAGTTTGTTACGGTCCATCCGAAGGACAAAAATATCGTTTACAGAGCCTTGTATGCCCGGGATATGCGGTACGAAGATACGGGGCTTTTTCGGTCGAAAAACGGTGGGGAGACATGGGAAAAGATAAATCCCTACTTGCCTATGTCTTTTAAGGGAGGATTTAAACATAAAGGCCAGGTCGTCTTTGATCCCAAGAATACGCAGCATTTATACGTAGTCACGTGGTGTGGCGTGTATGAGGGATGGGATATAGAAGTGCCACAGTAAATTGGCGGTTGGAAAGTCGCTGTGCCATGCGCGATCAACGAAAACAATTTGCAATCTATCTCCCCTCTTTGTATGGAGGTGGCGCCGAACGGGTAATGCTCAATCTGGCTCACGGTCTTGCCGGGTGTGGCTGTGCCGTAGACTTGGTGTTAGCCCAGGCTAAAGGCCCATATCTGAGCGATGTTCACGAGGGAATCCGGCTCGTGGACCTGAAAGCTTCACGGGTATTGACGAGTCTACCAGCTTTGGCGCGCTACCTGCGACGTGAGCAGCCCGAAGCTTTGCTTTCTGCGCTGGACTATGCCAACGTCGTCGCCCTCTGGGCCCGACGCCTGGCCGGCGTTCCCTGCCGACTGCTGGTCACTGAACACAACACCCTGTCGCGCTCGGCTGGCAATTCGGCCAAATGGCGCCAAAGAATGGTGCCGCACCTGGTCAAGCGTTTCTACCCGTGGGCCGATTGTGTTATCGCTACCTCTGGGGGGGTGGCCGATGACTTGAGCCAGGTGACAGGGCTACCTCGCGAGCGAATCAAGATCCTTTACAACCCGGTCGTGACGCCCGAGCTGCGGGAGAAGGCGCGGGCGCCCTTGAATCACCCGTGGTTTGAAGCCGGTCAACCGCCAGTTGTATTGGCGGTCGGTCGCTTGACAAAACAGAAGGACTTTCCCACCCTCATTCAGGCCTTTGCTCAAGTACGCCAGACTCGGCCAGCCCGGTTGCTGATCTTGGGCGAAGGACCGGACCGCCCTGCGCTCGAGGCGCTGGTTAATAAACTTAGCCTGGAAGCTGATGTCGCCATGCCAGGGTTTGTAGAGAATCCGTATGCGTACATGAGCCGGGCCTCCCTGTACGTCCTCTCCTCGCGATGGGAGGGATTGCCGACGGTCCTCATCGAAGCGCTATGCTGTGGTTCACCCATCATTGCGACCGATTGTCCAAGTGGCCCCAGGGAGATTCTGGCCGATGGACTGTACGGCTCATTGGTACCGGTTGAGGATGTAACGGCCTTGGCCCAGGCGATTGAAGCAGGTTTGGAGGGTAAGACGCCCCATCCAACCGAAGAAAGCTGGCAACCCTATTCTTTCGAAGCTGTGGTCGATAAGTACATCAGTCTATTGCTGAATGGTCGTGCCTAAGATCGCATTGTTGTTTTCGGCTATGCCACCAAGTGAAAACGAGAAGTCGTATGTTGTATAAGTCGAAGAGACCCACTAGGATCCTGCATATTAATGTTGAGATAGGAGAGACCGATCAGGTTTATAACCAATTTTCTCTACCATTGGCGGACAAGCGTGAAATTACATTATGCACCTTTTTCAAATCAGACATGAAGCCGCCCAAAACGATCACCTTGTTTGAGGGGGATGGCTCTTTCAAAGGCTTCTTTCGCGCCTTGAAGGCCGCCCTGGCCGAAAAAGAATATGATATTATTCATGCCCATTCGCCCCACTGCGGCTTCCTATTTCTTGCGGCCACGCGATTCGCCTACCGGAAATTCAAGCCCTCTACAGTCGTTACCGTACATGACAGCTACCCAAACTACAAGCTTCGAAACCGCATATTGTGGTTGCCCGTCTTTGCCAGTTTTCAAAGGGTGGTCTGTTGTAGTCGGGCAAGTTACGATAGCTTCCCTGTTCTTTACAGGCGGCTAGCGGGTGATAGGTTTGACTGTGTTCAAAATGGTCTGGATATAGCCCGTGTTGACAACGTTGCAGCGAATACCCGCCAACGACCTCGCCAAACGAGTGATTTTACAATCATAGCCATCAGCCGATTAGTTGAGATAAAGAATCCATTTTCTGTTATAAGCGCTTTTCAACAGAGCATTAATCAAACAAGCCAAACGAGCCGCCTGGTATATATTGGCGATGGGCCGTTGCGAAACTCACTCATAATAAAAAACAGGGAAGTCGGTCTTGAAAATCAGATAGAGTTCACGGGATTGATTCCGCGTGACAAGGTATTTGATCATTTACTTCGCGCAGATCTATTCATCTCTACCTCGTACGGAGAAGGACTCCCTGTTGCGGTTCTTGAAGCGATGGCGTGTCGCTGTGCGGTTCTACTTTCCGATATTCCGCCGCACCGAGAAATAGCGGAAGGCGTAGACTTTATTCCCTTGATCCACCCGGATGACGTAGCGGGATTTGCCCGAGAAATCAGGAGGTTTAGAGAGATGCCAATTTCCGAGAGAACAGAGATAGGCAATAAATGCAGAGAGCTTGTCGAGCAGCGATTTAGCCTGACCGCTATGCATTCCGGATACGCGGAAATCTATACTCAGATAACAGGCAATCATGTCCCTCCAGCCTTGGAAAGGATCAGACCATAACGGAAGATTCTCGCTACTGACCAACCTCCGGCTAACTGATTAGTCAGGAAAAATCCATCCCGTCTGGGCTCTCTTATCCTGTCACGCCTCTAAACATCTCTATTACCTTCCATCCACACCGGAGGAGATATATCTATGACTCGACGTCATAAGCACAGCAACGAATTACTCGAAGGGGATTTATCTCCACGCTTTAGATTAGGAGAAAGACGAACCATTGCTAAGGAAACATCCACAGGTGTTCATCTCACGCATATTGTCAGAAAAGAGCACGGATGCAATCAACTAGTTCTGGATGTCCATCATGAAGATACCTACAGGGTGGTCCCACGCAAGATCCGTGTGCTGTTTGTTATCACCGGGTTAGCCTCAGGCGGGGCCACAAACGTTGTCTTAGACCTCGCAAGCCATTTCAATAACCATCCCGACTTCGATGCACGCCTTGTAACAGGTCCCATCCCCCCAGGCAGAACTGATGTGACATACCTGGCACATGAACTGGGCATCAATACTCGAATTATACCGAGCTTGATTAATCATATAAACCCAGTTGTAAATCTGAAGGGGGTTGCGGATATTCGGCGCATTATGGTGCAAGGAAACTATGACATCGTACATACGCACTCTTCTGTGGCCGGGGTGATTGGAAGGATCGCAGCATTTAGCGCAGGCGTCCCTGTGATTTTACATCACGTTCATGGTTGGGGATTACATGCAAGAAAGTCGACACTACATCAGATGTTTTATGTGAACCTGGAGCGCCTATGCGCGCGATTCACCAACCAGATGATCGTTGTATCTAGGCCCGACATTCAGAAGGGGCTGGCACATCGGATCGGCAGAGAAGATAAATATACCTTGATCTACAATGGTATTGACTTGGAAAGATTTCGCCAACCTGTCAATGATACACAGATGCATAACAAATTGGGTCTGGATCCAGACTGTAAGCTTGTGGGAATGATTGGTCGTTTAGATGGACAAAAAAATCCGCTGGATTTCATTCGCGCTGCCGCCATAGTAGTCAGTCGTTACCCAAAGGTTCAGTTTGTGATTGTTGGTGATGGCTCATTGCGCCCTAAATGTGAGCGCTTAATCGATGAGCTTAATCTGAAAGAGAAGTTCTTCCTATTGGGCTATAGAAATGACGTTCCCAGAATCATATCCATGCTGACCATAACGGCTATGAGTTCGCTTTGGGAAGGCTTGCCCATTGCGTTTCTTGAGTCGATGAGTGCTGGTAAGCCAATTGTTGCCAACAATGTTGATGGTGCGAGCGATGTTGTAATTGATGGAGAAACCGGTTTTCTTGTGACTCCACACCAACCTTCGGAAATGGCAGAGCGTATTCTGTATTTACTCAATAATGAAACTCTGTGTAGTGAGATGGGGCAAGTTGCTCAGCAGCGTTCTAGCTATTTTTCCAGGCAAAGGATGGTTGCGCAAGTCGAGTCTTTGTACAAAGAACTACATTCCGCTGCGCAACGCGGCGATTCTTTCTGCACACGTGAATGAGGGAACGAGCCGTCTCAGAATCGCCGTAATCATGAACGTACAAGGCAGGATATGATTGAAGGCGGTCTAAACAGAGCAGAATCAATTTGTTTGCCCTTCGCTCTTAAGGGTAAGAGGCGGATTTCCATATCTTTTCCCCTGAGGAAGGGCATCCTGTGTTTAGGTGATCTCCTGCTCTTGAACCTTTCCTTATTCCTTCTGTTGACGATGGGGCACTTTGCATTACTCAACTTTGAGGTAGTGCCCCGACACCTCATTGCATCTAATATCCTGTTCGGGGCGTGGCTTGTGTTTTTCTATAGTGTCGGCCTCTATGACATAGAACGCTTTGCCACACCTGGAACCATAGGAAGAAGACTTCTCCAAGGCCTTGGCATTTCGGGCATGGTTACCATCGTCTTTTTTGACACCTTTTCTTCTTTTCTCATGCTCCCTGAGACTATCTTGGTTATGGATCTACCACTGGCCGCACCCCTTCTTTTTGCTTGGCGTGTATTGTTCTTGCGTTGGAGCAGTAACGGCACCAAGATGCAAATCCTGCTTTGCGGCAAAAAGACGGAAATCAACGACTTTCACAGGATCATGAGTGAAAGTAGCCATCTAGGTTTTGAGATTTCGCGTTCATTTGTTTTGTGGAATGGTGAGAATGTCTCACCGGCCTCCACAATCCTCAATTGCCTTAACGGGAATCACATAGATATATTGGCAATTTCGAGGCAACTACGCGAAGAGCCATCCGTACGGGGACTGTTTTACGAACTTCTGTGCTCCGGGATTCATGTTGTGGAGATTAGCCACTTGTCTGAACAGCTTACTGGGAAGATACCCGTCTGTGCCATCAACGAGGGATGGTTCGTCGAAAACCTACGAGAATTCAATAAACGTGGCTTTGAGACCTTTAAACGCGTCCTGGATTTAGCCGCAGCAGTCCTATTGGGGATACTTACTGCTTTGATATTTCCACTAGTTGCTTTGGCAATCAAACTTGACGATCCCGGCCCAATCCTGTTCCGGCAAAAAAGAGTGGGCAAAGGTGGACGCTTATTCGATGTCATCAAGTTTCGCACGATGGTCAAGGATGCTGAGAGGGAAGGCGTCCAATGGTCGGCGGAGGGGGATCCCAGAATCACGGCTGTCGGCCACGTTCTTAGAAAAACAAGAATCGATGAGCTGCCGCAGCTATGGAACGTGTTGAAGGGCGAGATGTCTTTGGTAGGACCCCGGCCCGAGCGGCCAGAATTTGTTAAGCAGCTGGCGGAGACCATACCTTTTTACGAAACACGCCATCTCGTGGAACCTGGCCTAACCGGTTGGGCACAGATTAATTTTAGGTATGGGTCATCAGTTGACGATGCCAAAGAAAAACTGCAGTATGAACTCTACTATATCAAGAACAGGTCCGTTCGCCTCGAATTGAGCATCCTGATCAAGACATTAGCCACCGTACTGCGTTTCGAAGGCCGCTAGATACAGAAGCCCTGCCGAATAAATCCACCAGAAGGGGTTCCGGATCCGGGCGGTGGAGGGCTCGAGCTTCTTCCCGCCTCACTGCAGGAGCGATTGCCCTAGGCGCTCTGCCAGAGGAGAACAAAAACGGGCCGAACTTAGTGGCCGGGCGAACCATAGAGGAGGAAGAGTATCATGTATGTCAGAAATAAGATCTTACTGAAGATCGTGGGAGTAGGGATAATCGGGTTAATGCTGGGTACAGCGAGGCCGCTGGAAGCCCAACAAGCCACGTTGGTTAATACAATTGATACGACAACTTTTGGCAGTTCTGATCCGGCGGGCTTGGGTTTTTTCCCTGCGAATGCCTCAATATGGCTCGCTGATTCAGAGGTCGACGAAACACCCTTTTTCACAGGGTTCAATCTGTTCGAGCTTACTCCTTCCGGTGCTGTCCTCACACCGTATAGTACTTTAAAGTTTTCTAAGGAGCCCACAGGGGTCACGTTTAATTCCGTGACTGGAACATTATTTATCCCGGATGACGATAAGAAAACGGTATTTGAGGTTAACCCTCTGAACCCAGAAATAGCGCTTTCGAGTTTCTCGACCCTCGCTTTTGGGAGTACTGACCCGTCGGATATAGCCTTTGATCCTACTACGGGGAACCTATTCATTTCAGATGGTGTTGCCAGTACTGTTTTTGAAGTCACACCCTCTGGAACCCTTTTACGTTCGTTTTTCCTGCCAGGCGTAATACAAGATACTGAAGGTATTGCATTCGACAGGTGTAGTGGAAATTTGTTTGTCGTCTCTGGCCCGGACAAAAAGATATTTGAGGTCACAACGAGCGGTGAACTTGTCACCATCATTGATATCCAACCGTTTGGGGTGCTCCACCCGAAGGGGATTACTTTTGCTCCGAGCAGTGATTTAGGCGACGATCCCAATATCTTACACGTATATATCGCTGATTATGGTCGTGACGAAGTGAATGACGGGAAATTATTGGAAATATTGCTTGCTGGCAACAGCGGTTGTACAGGCACGCCGCCCCAGATTACCAGTGGGCCAACCGCGACCCCTAACATGATCTTTGGGGATCAGACGGCCCAGCTCAGCGTGACGGCCAGTGATGTGGACGGAGACCCCTTGACGTACACCTGGACGGTGATGCCTGGGGGAGGGACGATTACCGGCACAGGGGCCACGGTGACGTATACTCCGCCGGCAGCTATGACGGGACAGCAGACCTTTACCGTCACCGTGAAGGTGAGGGATGGGAACGGCGGAAGTGACACCGGCACCGTGGGTGTGACCGTCCTCCCAGTGGGTGGTGGCGTGACCTTTACTCCCGAGGCGGATACATTCGTGAACAGCAACAGCGCCAATGCTAATTATGGGTCTCGCACGCCGCTTCAGATAGACGGGTCCCCCATCCAGATTGCGTACCTGCGGTTCAACGTGACCGGACTCAGTGGGGCTGTGCAGTCTGCCCGCCTCAGGCTGGAGGTGGTCGATGCGGGCACATTTGGGGGGACCCTTTACTCCATGTCCGACATTAGCTGGGGTGAGACTACCGTGACCTACAACACCCGCCCGGTCATTGATGGGCTGACCCTGGGTAAGTTGGGGGCAGTGGCGGTAGGCGCTATTGTCGAATTCGATGTCACCGCGGCCATTTCTGGCAACGGAAGGTATAGCTTTGCCATGGATTCGAATAATAGCAATGGCGTCTATTATCGCTCCCGCGAAGCCGAGATCAATCCGCCAGCACTGGTCATTACAACTGCAGGCGGTCCCGCGAACACGCCCCCGACGGCGACCAATGTGACCATTGCGGGCACGGCGCAAGTGGGCCAGGTGTTGACGGGCAACTACACGTATAACGATGCCGATGGGGATCTGGAAGGGACCTCGACGTATCGGTGGTTGCGCAATGGGGCATCGATTAGCGGGGCGACGGCAAAGACCTACACCTTGGTGGCAGCCGATCAGGGGGCGCTGATCGTGTTTGAGGTAACGCCGGTGGCGGCCACGGGGGCCTCCCCGGGGGTGCCGGTGCAGAGTCCGCCGGTCCAGCCGGTGGCCCCCCCGAACACGCCGCCGCAGATTTCCAGTGGGCCGACGGCGACGCCGAACCCGGTCGCTGAGGATCAGAGCGCCCAGCTCAGTGTGACGGCCACTGATGCGGATGGGGACCCCTTGGCATACACGTGGACGGCCCCTCCCGGAGGGGGGACCATCGTGGGGGCGGGGGCGACGGTAACCTACACCCCGCCCGACGTGAGCGTGCAGCAGACCTTCACGATCACGGTGACTGTCTCGGACGGGCGGGGGGGGACGGCCACCGGCAGCGTGGGGGTGACGGTCCAGCCGGTGGGAGGTGGCGGAGGGACCCAGGTAACCTTTACTCCCGTGGCGGATACATACGTAAACACTAATAGCCCCAATACTAATTATGGATCTCGCACGACGCTTCAGGTAGACAGCTCACCCACCAAGATTGCGTACCTGCGGTTCAACGTGACCGGACTCAGTGGGGCTGTGCAGTCTGCCCGCCTCAGGCTGGAGGTGGTCGATGCGAGCGTATTTGGGGGGACGATTCACTCGATATCCAACAATAGCTGGGGCGAGAAGACGGTGACCTATAATACCCGCCCGGCCATTGATGGGCCAGCTCTGGCTGCGTTGGGGGCAGTGGCTGTGGGCAATATTGTCGAACTCGATGTGACCGCGGCGATTCCTGGCAATGGAACCTACAGCTTTGCCATCGATTCGAATAGTAGCAATGGCGTCTATTATCGCTCCCGCGAAGACGTGATTAATCCGCCACTACTGATTATTACTACAAATTGAGGAAGACCTCCGAGCACGACACTCCGGGAATGGTAACCCCCAGAATCGCGGGCCCCCATGTCTAGACGTATTCTTTCCAAGGTAGTTGCCGGGTTCTGCACCTCGTTCTGTACTTTGTTTTTTAGCTTCTCTGCAAGTGGTCTGACAGTTACTCGGGGGCCATATTTACAGATTAGTACTCCCAGCAGCATTGTTGTGAGGTGGCGGACGGACGTGGCTACCGATAGCCGGGTCAGCTACGGCCCGGCGCAGGGCAAGCTGACCTCCCAAGTCGATCAGTCCACGTTGAGGACGGAACACGAGGTTCAGCTCACGGGGCTCACACCCGATACGACATACTATTATGCCATCGGCTCCACCACTGCAACCTCAGCGGGCGGTGATGCCGAACATTTTTTTGTTACCCCACCGAGACCCGGGGTAGACAAACCAGTGCGAGTATGGGTGATTGGAGACTCTGGCACCGCGAATAGAAACGCAAAAGCTGTGCGGGATGGGTACTTAGCGGCGAAGGGTGACACGTATACACATGTGTGGTTGATGCTGGGTGATAACGCGTATCGCGACGGTACTGATCGTGAATATCAGAAGGCTGTATTCGAAATGTACCCATCCCTATTGAGGCAAACAGTTCTTTGGCCCACTCTGGGGAATCACGATGGACACAGCGCCGACTCTGGTACGCAAAGCGGGCCCTATTATGACATCTTCACCTTGCCCAGGCGGGGGGAGGCAGGAGGTGTGCCTTCCGGTACCGAGGCGTATTATTCATTTGATTACGCAAACGTTCATTTCATTTGCCTGGATTCGCACGATAGTGATCGCTCTCCGGGGGGGTCGATGCTGACGTGGCTGCAGAAGGATTTGGCGGCGACCACCCAAAAATGGATCATCGCCTACTGGCATCACCCACCGTACTCAAAAGGTTCTCATGACTCCGATCGTGAGCGCGGCCTTATGGTGATGAGAAAAAATGTTTTGCCGATTTTGGAATCATATGGGGTAGACCTCGTTCTGAGCGGGCATAGTCACTCCTACGAGCGGTCGTTCCAACTGCATGGGCATTACGGCACCTCCGATACCTTGACCAAGGGCATGCTTCTAGACAATGGCGACGGGCGTGGAAACGGCGATAAGCCCTATATGAAGAGATCCAAGGGTGCCGTATACGTAGTGGCGGGTAGTTCTGGTAAGACCGGCGGGGGTTCTTTGGACCACCCGGTCATGTATATTTCGTTCAGCGAGCTGGGATCGTTGGCGCTGCATATCGTTGGAGACAAGCTGGAGGCCTCCTTTATTGATAATAGCGGGCGTATCAAGGACTACTTTACGATCCTGAAAACTCAATAGCATGTTTTATATTCTCTCCCCTCTGTATCGACTGTACGAGCGGCGCCTCCTCCGAGAGGTGAGACGGGGACCCATGCCCCGTCATATCGGTCTTATCCTTGACGGGAATCGTCGGTATGCACGAGAGCGTGGGTTGGACGATCCATTAGCCGGACACCGCATCGGCGCTGATAAGCTCGAGGAGGTAATGGATTGGCTGGAAGAACTCGAGATCCGAATCACGACCCTGTTTGCCCTCTCGACGGAAAATCTTACGCGACCCCCGGGCGAACTCAACGGACTCCTCGCACTCATCGAGGCCAAGATCCTGGCGGTAGCCGTCGATCCGAAGATCCACGAGAAAGAGGTCCACATCCGAGCAGTCGGGCGACTCGATCTTCTTCCGGCCCCACTTCAGGAAGCCATCAGCATTGCTGAAGAAGCGACACGGGAGCACGATCGTTTTTATCTCAATCTGGCGCTGGGATACGGGGGCCGGCAGGAGATCACGGATGCCGTCCGCCTACTCTTGCGCGAGCGAGGCAAATGCGGCATGTCGCTTAGCCGTATCGCCGAAGAGATCACTCCCGAGGACATTGGAAAGTACCTCTACACATATGACTTGCCGGATCCCGACTTGATCATTCGCACGAGCGGAGAGCTCCGCTGCTCTGGTTTTCTCCTCTGGCAGAGTGCCTATAGCGAGTTCTATTTCTGCGACGCCTACTGGCCCGCCTTTCGCAAGATCGATCTCCTCCGCGCCATCCGCAGCTATCAGCAGCGGAAGCGTCGCTTTGGCACCTAGGGGTGCGAGGTCGTGACGTCAAACTTGGTCGGTCCGTTTGGAGGGTGAGACATGGATCCCCGACAACCTTTGTTCTTTCCCGAGCAATCCGTCGAAGAGCCGCTCGAAGTCCCGGATTACTACGAGGCGATGCGAATGGAGTGGTTGGCTCCGGACATGGATGAGGCGGAACAACAAGCCTACATCTCCCCGGACCCTGAAGGGAATAGCGGCGACTCCTTGGTTGCTATCCCCGCGGCTGTCGGCGTATTGTTGCCGCGAAACCCTGAAAGGAGCTGAGCGGAAGCGCGCTCGCACCTGCTAAGGTCGCAGACCCGAGGGATGCCGTTCGCAGCAAATTGATTTCGGGGCCTGCTACCCGAACGTCCTTTGAGGGGCACAGGGTCCCCCTGGATGAGTGTGTTGACTCGTGCTATTATTTTCGGTGGGACTGGCTTCGATTTCGTGGAGAACTTCGATGAGCAAGTATCTTAAAGAAATCAGCCTTTTGACGGTCTTGGCCTTGGTTCTTGGGCTCACTTTCACTTTTGCTGCCGAGGAGTTGATTCCGCCCACTCGAACCCTCGAGGGGCGTGTGGAGCTGCCGGGAAGTCTGACGGTGGTGAGCGAGCCACCTGATCTTGAGGTTTCCCTTGATGGGTCTTCGATTGGGCGAACGCCGGTCTGGTTCAAAGAGGTGAAACCAGGTCCGCATACGGTCCGGATCGGCCAGGAAAAGACGGAGGTCCACGTCCAGCCCGGCAAAAAGATGGCCCTCAGTTTCTTCAAAGACTCCTTCATTGATATCACGAAGGAGGAAGCAGTGGTGGAAGCACCGGTCCCTGAAGTGGAGAAACCGCGGGAAAAGGAGGGGGCAGTCAGACCGCCTAGACCAGAAGAGCGAGAGGACATTATCCGCTTCGAGCAATTCATAAATCGGAATTTCGATTTCTTCTGAAATCCGGCAATTCTTCACCGCACTCCTTATTTACCCGCCAGGATGCCAAATGTCCGGTGTGAGAAGGCCGTTGTCCAACAGCAAACGGACTTGCGGAGAGTCCTCAACCTGTGAGACGGAAGTTGAACGGCCGGCGGGAGACAGCCGGGAGGGAGGTCGCCATGGGAAGAACGCATGATGCGCTTGAGTGGGCTGAGAGAATGTATCACCAGAGGGAATGGGAGCGTTACCGGACGGAGTTTTTGATGGAGAAGCTCCACAAACTGGCGGTGGCTCCTCTGTCCCTGATCGACCGGTTGCAAGAACTGCGGGAAATCTTGGAAGATCCCACCATTCCTATGGATCACCTGATGAATCATATCGCGGAATTTCACCAGGAGATGTCTGCGCAAGGTGGGGCTCAGTTCGAACAATTTATGAAGGAGGCTGAGCCCGTGGAGCAGGAGCTTCTGAGGCGGTTGGAGCAGCTCCGCGGCATCCGCGACCTGGCCCAACTCGTCTCTACCTTCATCGCGTCGATGTTCCGCCCGGTATTGATGAGCTCGGATGGCCGTTTACCAAGAAACGATTCCTGGCGGCAGTCCACCGAGGAGGAGAAGGATCGGGTCGCAGGGGAGCTTTTGCTGACCTTGAGGGCAAATGAGGAGGGAGATGCGGCCGGATAGAAGACGACGAGAGTGAAAGGCATGACCGGCCGCCACCTATTTTAGGCTTTGGTTTCAAAGAAGGTGCGAATACGCTGCAAGAGGCTCCAGCAGCAAATGAAGAGCCCGGGGGACCCCCCCCGGGCTTTCTCGTTTACAGAGCATTGGAGCATTCGTAGATCTCCTACCGTGGACCTACGCCTTTCGAAGGGGATCGCTTAGTACCAAATCTGACGACCGTGTAAGTCCAAATCCGACATTGTAAAAAAGGAAAACAAGTGCAAAATTAATTAATAAGTGGCAACGAAAAGAGGAGTTGACGTGGGTAGTGTCAGAGCATGCCAGGGCCATAGCCCCGATGGCGTTCGCGCCGCCTCAATCAGGCCGTCCAGATTTGCTGCAAATTGTACAGAAACTGGTCGGCAGATTGAGCGGAATTCGAGCTTTGTTCTGAAAACGGACACCCCTCGGGGCGGTGGTCCCCAGACAGCCCTTGAAATTAGGGTAATTAGGAGAGAAACGGTCTTGGTCCGAATCTTGCGAGGTAGGGACAGAAAGGCGTTCGATGGGTCATGATCCGTTGCCCGATGTGGAATATTTCGGAATTTTCGCGCGGCTCCCGGAGGGACTCCTGATCACTGAAGCGATGAATACCATCCGTTGGGCCAACGATGAAATGGCAGAGATCTCCGGATGGACGGCAGAGGAGCTTCAGGGGATGCGACTCGACCAGTTGATCGCTCGGGAGGAGCTCACGGCGATTGCGAAGGCACGGGGAGTGGACCCGTGGGCCCTCAGGCGGTATCACTGCCTCGTGCGGACCAAGTCGGGCGAACGGCGAGAGGTCTCGGTCTCGGTAGGCCAGACGGGCGAGCCTGGCGCCCAGGCCACGACGATCTTCCTCCTCCGCGATATCCGGAGGCAGCGCGAGATGGAGCGCCGGCTGTTGGAGCAGCTCGGGGAGAAGCAGGAGATGGCCGCTTTTGGGCACGTGGCCTCGTTGGTGGCCCATGATCTCAGAAACCTCAGCAATACCCTTTCCCTCACCATCCGGAATTTCAGAGGGCACCTCGACGATCCGGCCTTCCGGCAGGACGCGGTGCGGGCCCTGGAGGACGTGGCCGGCAAGATGAAGTACCTGATCGAAAAATTGTCCGGGGTCCCACCCCGGATCACCCTGCACCGGCAGCCTGCTGCCCTGGGGGAACTGATCGATTCCGCTCTGGACCTGCTGGCCAGGGCGGGTCGGCGCGCCGAGGTCGAGGCAACCGAAGTCCGGGGGCTGGAAGGGGTTCTCCACGTCGAGGTGGATATCGCGGAGATGCAGCGGGTGTTCTTTAACCTGTTGCTCAACGCCTACGAGGCCATCGAGACGCGGGGGCACGTCTCTGTGATTGGCCAACGCGGCCCCGGCAAGGGGCAGATCTGCCTGGTCATTGAGGATACGGGGCCCGGCATTCCTCAAGACTACCTCGAGAGATCCCTGTTCCGGCCGTTCCGGACGACCAAAGCCCGCGGTCTGGGGCTCGGGCTGTATCACGCGAAAGTCATCGTCGAGGCCCACGGGGGCAGCATCCAGGTGACGAACCGGGGAGATGGAGAGGGCACCAGGGTGACCATTATCCTTCCCGAACCGCAGGGAGGGGTACAGGTCCTCCCGGGACCCGAAAGGGGGTGAAGTATGGCTCGGCCCAAGGTCCTCCTCATTGAAAATGACGACGTGACCCGCACGCAGCTCGAGTGGGCACTGAAGGATGAGTTCAGCCTGCTGCCCGCCGGGGACGCAACAACCGCGCACACCATCGCCCGCGCGGAACATCCCGCCCTTGTCCTCCTGGATCTGGGCCTGCCGCCACACCCGACCGACCCCGAAGGGGGGC
>Ga0209323_10000151_pt1 | contig 41231 bp, 34 predicted proteins | sample Rifsed19ft2_FD_184014 | JGI IMG/M metagenome (GOLD analysis project Ga0209323, IMG submission 184014) | Soil microbial communities from Rifle, Colorado, USA - sediment 19ft 2 (version 2) | ecosystem: Environmental > Terrestrial > Deep subsurface > Rock core/Sediment | place: Rifle, Colorado...
TAAAGGACGCAGATGACGCAAAGGACGCAGATGACGCAGATGACGCAAAGGACGCAGATGACGCAGAAGACGCAGATGACGCAGAAGACGCAGAATAATAAGATTCATCATCGTCAGACGAAGAAGACCCATTGGGACAGTTGTCATCGTCATCATCGTCAGACGAAGAAGACCCATTGGGACAGTTGTCATCGTCATCACCATCAGGACCAAATGAGAATCCCCCCCTGAGGGCTAAGAATTCCGTCATCGCATATTCTGGTTGCGTTGTCATAGAATGAATTGTTGATTCGTCAAACTTTGCCAGATCAGTCATCATGATGAGTTTAGCAAGTTTGTCACAAAGTTGATTCAATGCTTTTTCAGCTTCATCAAAGTTTCCTTCGACAAAGTGTGTCCAAGCGGTTTCAGATAGTTCCACCATAATTTTCGTAATTGATTGAGTATCCTCGTTATTCGGCATTGACGACCTGACGTTCCGATACACCAAATCAACAAATTGTATCAGAGCTTCGAACTCTTCACAATTCAGAGATGATTTGATTCGTCCAAATTTTGATGCGAAAATGGAAGAAATTTTTTTGGCTCTTTCAAGCATATTCTGAAAAATTTTCAAATATTCAGAACGAGTCCTGGGGTCGAACATTTCCGCATGGATATGGTTGAAGAGTTCTTTAGATTGTTCGGGAAGTTGATTCATACATTCAACCAAAGAGGTTTCGATGGATTGCAGTTTTTGCTGTAATGCATTGTAGTGCATTACAGCAATGAGCATGAGTGTCAATATTTCGTGATAAATTTTATCGAATCGCTCGGTCGATCGGTCGCTTGGATTGTTCCGTTTCATCATCTTTTGAAGAACAAATCGTGTGAGAGAATGAATATGCGAATCTGATAATTGATGAAAATCGGGAGGATGCAGAGCAAAGACTGAGTCTGAAATTGAATGAACGGATGTGCCCAGCTACCACAACAAAGATGCGTGTTCCTGTGGTTTGGAACTAGAGGTATCCAAATTCGATTCAATTTTTAATTAAAAAAGAATATATTTTAGTCGCCAAATAATGATATAAGTGCGATTCGTTCCTACGAACTCACGCGACTAAAATAAGAAAAAAACATTTGTGATTTTACCACAAATGGGGTTCTCCGTCGGACCCCTTTATATTATTTAGTCATAATTATTACAATCATTTATCACGTAAAAATACTAAAAAAGAAAGCAATCTAAAATTTTCTTCATCCACCAAAAAGAATCTCTCTGACCAAAAACGGATTTTTAGGCTCGTACCAATTTGGTGGTCGTTGGTAGGTGCTTCGCACAAGATGCTTAGAGAAAAATAGGGGCGGAGCTGATGGTAAACATCGATATCAATGGCCTTTCATCCATTGATCAAATTTAGCCAGATCCTCTTCCGTCTCAATTTCATCGAATTTACCCGAGATGCCTGTGTGTGCATACCAGAAATCGGAGAGGTCTATCCGTCGGTCATCCGCTGACGCGTTCACGCACTGAGTGCTGGAGCTAGTCGTATGCGGTAAGGGATTGCGAAGCTTCTGACTCTCCCGATAAGAATACAATGGACTTCTTATGCCACCACTCTCTGGTTTCGGAGGATCGCACATTGTATTGTCAGCAAAATGTACCGTCTTCTTTGTCACAGCCCCAGTAACCTGTGAGCCTCTCTTCTTGATACACCCCTTACTCGGACGTGAAAACTGATTTGGAAACGGAGGTGTTTCCACGGAATTGCTTCCTGAATCCGGTGACGGAATAAGTGCAAATGCGATAACCATTTGTTGGACGCTTTCCCCACAAGCAGTTGCGCTGTCCCCACCGTGAACTACCCGATTCCGGTTCCTCATCTTTTTCACCATGTTTTCCAAATGGCGTTGTCGCAGAGCCTTCTCTTCAGCTTCGTTTTCGACATTCATGCCACGTTTCCGTGGAATATATTCAGAACTCCAATCCACGACTGGTTCTGTTGTCGATTCAGGCTTCGATGAGGATTGGGAGCACGTTGGAGACTGATCAGCCAGGCATTTATGCATACAAAGGATATGAAGCACGTAGTTTAATCGCCATTTGGTATTAGCAACCAATACAGAAAGAGTTCGAGCAATTGGTGATAAATCCTCTGGACAATCATTATTGATCGCATGGTTTAGATCACGAGCCCATTGAGAAGCCTGTCGGATTGCACCATATAAACCATCGACCCGTTTATATGTTTCGCTACGCAACAGTTTATTGAGACCCCGACCAACAGAACAATGACGATTGGCTTCTTGCTCAAATTTACAAATTTGAGCAATCATTTCCGCACATTCCTTTTTTGTCGCTGGAGGAGGAATGTGAGATGCCGGAATCGAAAACTGCGTTGTGATTTCATACCAAGGGGTTCTCTTGATTGGGACGCTGATGTCCTCCTCATCAGACCAATCATCTTCATCAGAAGCAGAAACAGAAGCAACCGAAGACGCATCAGAAGCGACAGTAGAAGAAGGGAAAGCAGAAACATCAGAAGACGTAGCAGAAGACGCAGAAGACGCAGAAGACGCAGAAGTAGCAGAAGCAACAGAAGTAACAGAAACGGCAGAAGCAACAGAAGAAGCGGAAGCAGCAGAAGCCACATGAACCACAGAAGACGCAGGAACCACAGAAGACGCAGAAGACACAGAAAACACAACAGAAGAAGACGCAGAAACCACAGAAGGAACAGGAACAGTAGAAATAGCAGAATCAGCAAAGGTCAAATCATGACTACCAAAATGTTGACACCATTGAATATTTATTTCTGGACCATCTGGTGTTAGAATATAAGGTGTATCAGTTGTCAGTATCATCATCAGTTTGTCAAATACCTCGACAGTAGTGAATTTCAGTTTCTCCATCAATCAAAAGCGAGAGAGTGCGATTGAATGAATGCTACCACAACAAAATGCGGTTCCTTGTGGTTTGGAACTAAAGGTATCTAAATGTGATTCAATTTTTTAATTAAAAAAGAATAAATTACGGGGATATAACTACAGGGACTGATTAACGGCTAAAAAAAGGTGATACCGTCCTTTTGCAAAAATATTAATATTATAGTATTAATCATTATACACGATTCGTTCCCACGAATCATTCCTACGAACGCACACGATTTGTTCTAGGAACACAATTCGTTCTACTCACATATTAATCTATATATCACTATTATTTTGATGAAAAATGCTAACTTAAGTTTATCACTTAATAATTAAATTTTATAACTTTAACATAACAATAAATATTTTTGGTATATTAGATACAAACTGGTAAAGTAAAAAAATTGAATAAATTACTTATATATATATATGATAATAAATATATCAAACATAATATGGAATATATATGTAATATTTGTGAAAGAAAATTTAGTAGAGAATATAATTATAACAAGCATAAACAGAGGAAAAATCCATGTATAGCTATTCGTCGCCATATTCAACAATTGCGATTTATCGATTTATGTGCAGGAACAGGAGCATTTACATATTCATTCAAAAGAAATGCTAAATTTAAATGTGTATTTAGCAATGATATAGATGAATCATCAGAAAAAATATATAAATTAAATTTTCCTAATGATAATTTTACTTTAGGAGATATAAATAAAATTTCAGTTGAAGAAATTCCAGCACATGATATATTATGTGCCGGATTTCCATGCCAACCATTTAGTATAGCTGGTCATCGAAAGGGTTTTGATGATGAGAGATCAAATGTGTTTTTAAAAATACTAGAGATAATATCAAAACATTTACCTGAAATAATTCTTTTAGAAAATGTAAAAAATTTAAAAACCCACAACAAGGGGAAAACATATGAAATAATAGAAGAAAAAATAAAGAATTTGGGATATAATATAAAAAGTGCCTTATTGGACACTTCTAAGATTAGCGGTATACCACAACATCGAGAGAGAATATATATATTATGTTTTCGAGATAAAGATAAATGCGAAAAATTTAGTTTTGATTATCCACATAAAGAAAATGAGAAAATAATAAAATTTTTAGAAGAAAATGTATCAGAAAAATATTATTATACTGAAAAATTAAAAGTATATGAAAAGATTAAAAATGAAGTTAAAAAGAACATTGAGGATAATATAGTTTATCAATATAGAAGATATTATGTTAGAGAAAATAAAAATAATTATTGTCCAACATTAACTGCAAATATGGGTACAGGAGGACACAATATTCCTATAATTAAAGATAAAAAGGGAATAAGGAAATTAACACCAAAAGAATGTTTTAATTTGCAAGGATTTCCGAATGAATATAAAATACCAGATATCTCTGATAATATATTATATAAATTGGCAGGAAATGCGGTATCGATTCCAGTTGTTAATCTAATAGTTGATCAAATACTAAGTTTATTTTAAATCATCAATATAACCAGACCAAATTAATTTAACATCACCATTTAATTGTAATTTAATACTATCAAAACAAATATGTGGACGAATTCCTCCCTTTCCTGTAGAACATAAATCCTTCATTTTCTTAATTTTTCCAAATTTATTTCCAGGCTCTTGATTTTTTAATTTATTTATTAATATCTTTTTATTCCCATTTTTTGAAAGACCCCGTTCATCGCATAATTTTCTTAATTCTGAAATTTTTATATTATTTAAATTATCTGGGAGTGGTTTAACTTTACTATTATCAAAAATTTGTCCGCTAATAATAATGTCTCTCCATTTTTCACTGGTATTAGATAATTTTATTTCATAAACCGCAAATTTTTTTTCCATAAATTTTTTGCAGTCAACAAAATAAATCCAGTCCCATTTCTCTTCAGGTCCAAAACTACATGGACCAATTGACATAAATCCCTTAATTTCTATTTTTCTAAATAATAAATCAAGATCCCCCTTATCAGTATCCCACGTACCTAAAACTTTATATTTTTTATAAATGGCGAATTTAGCAATATTTTCACTAATTTCACTCGGATAATTTTGATGTCGTATTTTCTTTTTTAATAACGATTTATTTATATTTTCGATCTCAGTAAATTGCCTATTATAAATATTAATCAAAATATGAATTTTTTCTAGATCCATATTATCTTTGGGTTTTTTTAATTTTTTGCGTACTATAAATCCTCGAAATAAAGCTTGAATTTTGATAATTTTATTTATATCATATATCTTTCGTTCATAGGAGTGATTTATAGTTACATATCCCTTTTGATCCAACATATTTTTGTTTATATATAAGGATGAATTAAAATTCATTTTTTAAGGTATAAACAGGGAATCATCATAACAACATAAAATATTAAGATGTTAATATCATCTATAATTATTCAGATTTACTATACGAAAATTGTTCTAATTCAAAATTTAACTTTAAACCCATTGCCTGTAATTCAGAAAATAGCAAATTTGCTACCCAACTCGAATCAACCGTACATATATCCGCTAAATCTCGACATTTTTTACATTTATAAATTGCTTTATTTTCATTAATAATAGCCCGTTCTTGACATCTCCGGCATATAGCAATTTTGAAATAGTCGGAATCTCGGTATAATTTGCCTGACATTGCCCGGGCAATACCAAGTGCACTTAAAACGTCTTTTTCCATTTCCCCAATCCTAAGACCTCCAGAATTAGCCTTCCCTTCTAAAGGTTGTCTAGTAAGAGCAGAAGTAGGCCCAGAATTCATAGCATAAGATTCATCAGCAACAAGTTTTAATTGTCTTTGATAATAAGTATTACCAATAAAGATAAGAGTATCAATAGGATTACCATATTTACCATTATATAAGCGTCGATGTCCCGCATAAAGAACTCCCTGAGTTTTAAGCCAAGAAATCATGGAATAAATATCAGTTTTTTTAAAAACCGTAGCATTAATAAGGGAGCCTTTCAGTAAAGCAATTTCTGACATAACAACTTCCATAAGTTGTCCAATACACATACGAGTGGGAACGGAATCAGGATTGATAATAATATCAGGAATAAGTCCATCTTCAGAAAACGGCATATCACAGGCTGGTAGAATAACTGATACAATATTTTTATTACCGCTACGAGACGAGATTTTATCACCTACTTGAATAGTGCGAATACCCCTCAATTTGACTTTAGCAACTGGAATATCTTCTTCATTTCTCGGTACTATAACTTCTTCAACAATGCTAGGTTCATCAGATTTATAAATAACCGATTTATCAACGAAAAGATATCCATCATCTTTAGGTTTAGGAATTTTCGAATATTTACTAATAAGTACATAACCCTTTTTAACAACAGTGCCGACCTTAATAAATCCATCTTCTATAAACTCATAAACGGCATCTTTTTTAACATCAATAGTTCTAGCAAAATCAATATTACCAAAAACTTCACCCTTTTCTAGTTCCGTCTTTTCGTAATAAAATCGGCAACCATTAAATAATCCGCGATCAATAGAGGCCTTGTTAATAATAGAAGAATCTTCTTGATTTGCACCAGTATAAATTTGGATAGCGACAATAGCATTTTGCCCATTAGGATAAGTTAAAGAATCCGAAAAGGTGCAAGCAATGGGATATTCGCAATAATATTGTAAAAGCATATTTTTATCAATACGATAAGGCCAATTTAGAGTGAACCATCCACAGGCACCCTTTTTATGATTGGTAAAGTGAGTAGTTCGGACCGGCATAGTATGATTAGCATTAGGAGAACCTAAGGCAACAAGTCCTAAAACAGCTTGATCAATATCACAATGGGTAAATTGATTAAGAACATCATTAACATGTTCTTTAAGAATATCAAGATTATAAGCTAAATAAGTATTCAATTGTTCATCGGCCGAAATATATTCAATAATTCTATCTTTGCGTAAATCATCAATGGAAAGTTTTCCAGACCTTAATCCTGATATATGTTTTTTGGTTAGTTTAATCCATTGTTTAAATTGTACTTGTTTAGCTTCCAATTTATCAGCATCAGATGCATTAGGATCAAGAGATGTTCGAAATGCTTTAATATAATCATTAAGATTATTATACACAATAACCAGTGGCCGGAGGAGTCTACCAACATCAGTCCAAAAATGAATTTCATTAATAGATTCTTCCCAAATAATAGTCGTAAATGGATTGATAACATCGTAGCGTCTTGCCATACGATATCGATGAACAATATTAAACCCATTTTTGCAAAGTCCAATCCATTCATTATTAACAAATACTTTAGTAAATGAGCGAACTGCATCAGGTTCAATATCATCTAAATTAAGAATATCAATATCATGTAATAGAATATGTTTGATAGCATAGCTACTAAAAGATTCGCAAACACTAGCCGAACAGGCTAATTCTTTTTTCATACCAACAATTTCACCAGTATCAGCAGATTTAGAGATACATACGAACCCAATCATGCTGGGATGAACACGCCTCATTTCATCAGCTCTTTCATTTTGTTTGGAACTGCTAGTATTATTAGTACTAATATTATTAAGAATAGATTTAACATTAAGATCATTTTTATGATAAACTTGTTGGCTAGAAATACGGTTACTAATTTCATTACGTTTAATAGTAATAGTTTTATTGCCAGTAGTAATTGATTGAATAAGAGCTCTCTCAAGATCCTGAGTATTAATAGCTAATCTAACACTATCAGCTAGTGGGACCTGAGAAAAACTAGTGCTTTTAAAATCTTTAACGAGATGTTTACGAATTTCTTGAATAATAGAGAAGTTAAACTGAGTTTTAAAGGTTTTGGCTAAAGAGACACCAGCAGTATGAATGCGTTTATTTTTATAATTATCACGATCAGAACTAGCTAAAACTTCTTGTTCAACACGTAATAATTTATGAATAAGATGACCAAGAAATCTCAGTTTACGAATACGGCTCTGAGCATCTAAACCAATATGAGGGAAAATAAATCGATCAAGTTTATCTAAAACATCATTAATTTGAAATTTAACAGCATTTTCATCTTTTTCAAAAGTTTTCCCAGTAATATAAGCATTTAATTTGGTGGCAATATGTAAGAGAATTTCATTAGAATTAATAGAATCTTTAACGGGTCCCCATAATTTAACATCAACGGTATTAAAAGCTTTCTCAAGAATATTAAGCATATGTAAAGTAATAGGATCAGTATTATCAACACCATAAACAATATTATTAATAATATCATAATCTCTCGTCATACCAAAAGCTCTAAATATAAGAAAGAAAGGGATTTCGAGTTTTTCAAATTTATTAGTTTGTAATTCAATAGTAATAGCACCATTATTAAGATATCGTAGTAGCATGCGTGCAGAGTTTTCATAAGCATCACCAGGTTTAGAAATAATATCTCCTCGGGCAATTTCGTTTAAGTGCATATTTTTATAAACATGAAACCCATTAATTAATATGTTTTCTAAACTATCAACAGCCCATTCGCCACCTTTAATAATAAAATAGCCACCTGGATTAAGAGGATCTTCCTCCAATTCTCTTAAAGTATCAGAAGAACAATTATTAAGATTACATAGATCAGATCGAAGCATAATAGGAATACTGGCAATACGTAATTCTTTAATAGATTCTTCCCTAACTTTAATTTTACCATTTTTAAAAAAGGCTTGAGCAGAGATTTTAGCATCGACATATAATTGGGCCGAATAAGTAAGATTTTTAAGTCTAGCCATATTAGGAGTAAGCATCTGAGGTGCTCTCGTTTTATATTTAATAGTGCTAGGTGGTTTAAGATTTACATTAGTAAATTCAACCTTAAATGAAATATATCCGATTTCTTTATCTTCTTCTGTTTTATTTCGCTCATTCATCAGACGGGGGTGGTCAACTTTGAATATTTCAGTAATAATTTGTCGAATACCTTGTTTATAAAAAGTATTCATCGATTTAATATGATGTCCTGCGATACCTTTTCGACGAATTTCGGCATATAACAACGTAGGCATGTCATCTATATGTAAATTCGGGTCTAAATCGGCAACAGGTTCATCTGGATAAGAACGATGTTGAGATTTTTCTTCTTCAGAAATATATTTCGTTAAACTAGTAATCTGTTCACCAGAACCCTCTTTTTGGATGGTTTCGGTTAAATAACTCGTTAAATCGGTATTATTATCATCATCATAATCTTCAGGAAAGGTATTAATAAACCCATCCATGATTCAATATATATATATAATTAATGAGATAAATTTATAGTAAATTTCAGGAGGGAAATCAATTTTTTATTAAAAATACAAATTGAATATTGTAATGATATATAGATTAAAGGAAATACAATATATATAATATATAATATATTACCTATTTACCTATAAAATGTCAAATGACAATATAAACGGGCATGACCCATGTGGCTGCATTACCTATACCAATTCTCTCGAAACATTATTATTTAAATTAAAAAACGACAAAATTGAGGATATATCATCTATTAAGGAACGAAGTGCCACTAATGAATTAATGAGTCCAATTTTGTTAAAACTATATAAAGAAACGAAAATAGAATGTGAAAAAAAGAGAGATAAGGAAATGAATGAGTTAAAAAAAATGTCAAAATATATCGATATATTAATGAATAACGAAATGGTAAAAGATAAAGAAATTTTAGGATTAAAATTAGTAGTATTAGCTAAAGAATTATTGCCAATATCTGTATATAAATGTATATTTGAAATTTATACGATAGAGAATCTATTATTAAAATTGGAGTATAAATTATCCAAAAATATTGAATACGAAGAAATTATATATAATTTAAATATTAATGCTGAAGTACCACGTAGGGTCAATGGGCTATGATGAATAATAAAAAATAATTTTATTAACTTTGTTGGTAGATTTTCATTTTTTTATAATGTATGGGGCGATGTTAAATAGTTTGTGAGTTCGTAAGTTCGTAGGAACGCACCGTGTAGGTGAGTTTGTAGGTGGTTCGTAGAACGATGAGTTCGTAGGCGTTATAAGTGCAACGAATCTTTAAAAATTGGACCGAGTCCAATTTTGGTAACTTGAACGAAACTTAACGAATCGTAAATATTTAAAATTGAAATAAGGCAAGTATATAATATACAAATGTCTCAAAATCTGTGCGTAATTTGTGGCGTAGATATGGGAGAAATGAATCCAAGACAATTATGTAGGAAAACCTATTGTGAAAGAGAATTAATACGTAAGACCTATGTAATAAATATAATAGGGGGTCCAGGGATAGGAAAGACAACAATGTCGGCATTATTATTCGCAAGATTAAAGATGAAGAAATATATAGCGGAATATGTACAGGAATATGCGAAGAAATTAGTATGGTTAAAAAAATATGATATATTAAATGATCAATATAAAGTAAGTACAAAGCAATATAAAGTATTAAAATCAATGGTCAGTGAAGTAGATTTTATAATAACCGATGGACCATTATTACATGGGATTTATTACAACAGAGAAAATAAATCTAATACATCGAATGTGGAGAAAACGGAAGAGAAGATAAAAGAATATTATAATAGTTTTAATAACATAAATATATTATTAATAAGAGGAAATTATGAATACGAACAGGCAGGACGTTACCATACGGAAAACCAAGCGAAACAAATAGATATAGAGTTGAAGAAAATATTAAACCAATTAGGATTAGAATATTTAGAAATTTCGGCAGAGGAAAAAAATATTGACCAAATAATTAAATATATAGAAGAATATATTAGTGAATAAAAAATGGATAAAGAACAATACCTAGCAGGATGGTATGAGGCCAATTTAGATAAAGAGGTTCTAATATCATGGAATGAAATAACAACGAAAGAAAATTCAACAGGAAAAGATTTATATGAAAAATTACTAAAAGACTATTATCCGTCAAATATGCAAACATTAGGAGATTTTAAATTTTTAGAAAATACCGAAGAAGAAAATGATTGGTTTTTATTAAAAGTGTATAAGGAATTATTTAATGGAATAACAATATTATTCCATAGAAAATATTTGATATCAACGGCTAAAATAAATATACCAAATATATTAGATCAAGCGGTAAAAAATTCATTATTAGATGAATTAATAATATTTGTATATAATGAAATAAAAGATTATAAAAAATATTCAGCAAAAAATTTAGAGAAATATGTTATAGGGAGGAGGGAATAGGGTATTAATTAAGTCCTAACAACATAATTTTTTAGTTTTAAAATTAGTTCTAAATTCGAAATAAACTGACTCAATAATAAATCCAATAAAATTTGCATCGAATTGAGTTTTAACAAAATCATCAGTAGCAAATTCGTCAATTAATGACCGAATAAGTTTAATAACATTTTCTTTCTTAGTTCGACCATCCATAGAACTTTTTCTGAATAATTTCATAGCAAATATAATACATGCCATAATATTTTCGCTATTAATTACCTTCCCAGCATAAAGTTTTAATTTTTCATATTTCAGAAATATTTTAGTATCTGTCCTACTCGATTTAGGGACCTCTTTAGTTTCTTTAGGGTTCTCAGTTTCTTCAGTATCTTTAGTTTCTTTAGGTTTCTCAGTTTCTTTAGTTTCTTTAGGTTTCTCAGTTTCTTTAGTTTCTTCAGTATTTCCCAATTGGTTTTTAAGTTGCGGATCAGGCTCTTGCGGTTTAGCCGTAAGTTCAAGGCTAGAAGATTCCATTAATAAATATATTATTATTAATAAAAAAAAATAATAAATTATAAATTTATCAATTTATTATTTCTATTATTATTATTAAATATACAAATTAATTTTTATAGTATCGCTAGAACTAATTGGACTAGCATCAACTGAATTCACCTTTTGTACAATTTGTTTAACCTTCTCGGGATCTCTACTATTTTTTTCTATTTCCTTTAGTTGTTTTTTATCAAGACGTTTTTTGGCACCTTCTAAAGTTTTGGCATCTTCTTTCTTAAATGCACGATTTATAATTCTAATTTGAGTATTATTAGATTGATTATTTAAAATATCATGTAAACGTTTAATAATTTCTAAAGTTAAATTGGGATCCGTTTCTGATTGTGTGGCTGATCGTGTTTCTGCTTGTGTTACTGTTTGGGCTTCTGATTGCGTTTCTGATAGTGTCGCTGGTTGCGTCACTGTTTGGGCTTCGGGTTGCGTTGCTGGTTGCGTTGCCGGTTGCGTCACTGTTTGGGCTTCGGGTTGCGTTGCTGGTTGCGTTGCCGGTTGCGTCACTGTTTGGGCTTCGGGTTGCGTTGTTGGTTGTGTTGCTGGTTGCGGTGTTGGTTGTGTTGCTGGTTGTGTTGTTGGTTGTGTTGCTGATTGCGATGTTGGTTGTGTTGTTGGTTGTGTTGTTGGTTGCGTTGCTGGTTGCGTTGCTGGTTGCGTTGCTGGTTGTGTTATAGCTTGGGATTCTGATCCCATTTCTGGTTGCGGTGTTGATTGCGTTTCTGGTTGCGGTATTGGTTGCGTTTCTGGTTGCGTTGCCGGTTGTGTCACAGTTTGGGCTTCTGGTTGCGTTGCTGGTTGTGTTATAGCTTGGGCTTCTGATCGCATTTCTGGTTGCGTTGTTGGTTGTGTTGCTGATTGCGTTGTTGGTTGTGTTGCCGGTTGCGTTGTTGGTTGTGTTGCTGGTTGTGTTGCCGGTTGCGTAGCTGATTGTGTTTCCGGTTGCGATGCAGATTGCTTTTCTAAATCAGATAAATCTGAATAAGAATCATCGAAGCTTACGTGATTTTTATTTAATTTTTTCAATTCCTCTTTATGTTTTTTACTTTTAAGAATTCCTAATTCTTTGGATACATTTTTGGCAATAGTATAATCTTTAGAATTATTCTTTTGTCTTTTTAATTTACTAAGGAATCCCTTTTTTGATTTGATGACAATTTCGTCGTCAATATTATTTTCCATTATACAACCTTCTTCATTTTTTGGACTTGTTTTGTCTGGACTATTTGATGATATTTCTTTAGATCCCTCGGTTATTGTACCAATAACTATGGAATGTGAAATCGGGGGGTTCCGCATGGGGGATGATGGAGATTCATTAAGTTGATCCAAGGTAACGGATGGGGAGTCCGTTATGTGTCCTTTAGAAATTTGGACGTGCCGCGACCCTTCAACTGGAGAAAGGCGTTGAATTTCGAGTCCTAACCGTTGATGCTCAAGAATTAAAGATTTTAATTGAAGTTGTTGTGTGATCATCAAATCCGGATCGCAAACACAGAGGAGAATTTCAACAAGTTCTTTAAGTATATCATCATTCTGTACAGAATGACTTGATTGTAATTTTTGCAACCGTAAAACTAATTGACTAGCCATTGCTCTGTATATATAACTAATTAAATAAAAAAATATAATAATTTAGAAACGTAGCTACTACATCAAGGACCTGGTGAGAGTAATTTTTCAACGACTTTGAGTCTATTTTTGACATCAGTTAATTTAGTATCAATATCTTGAACACTTTTAATAATATAAGGAATCATATTAACCCAATTGATGCTATAAACCGTCGAATCAGACCCGCTAACACAACAAGGGAAAACAGTTTTCACCTGCTGAGCGATAGCCCCGACGGAAGCCCTACCTTCAACAAAAGGTAATTTTTTTGATTCTGCTTCAAGCGAAGGCGATATAGTATTAGTTCTCCGTAAATAGTTAATAACTTCAGCTGGAGATTTATATTCAAAGGTACAAATATGAACTTGTTTAAGTAAATCAGTAGAATCTTCAACATAATCTTTAATTTTCTTTTTGAGACGCTCGTCAGAAATACCGCTATAAAATACTTTACCAGATTGTAAATCAATTTGTAAAGCTGGACCACCCGATGCACCAGGAAAGAGTTCAACATCTTTTAAGTGAAGATCTCCGCGAATAGTTGTATTACCATCTGCATGACCAATATTAATATCTTTATCAGAAGAATTAACAAGAGAAACTTGGGAAGTTAATTTAGAGAAATGTTCATCATATTGTGAACAAATATCATGCACAAATGAGTCTTGACTAGACTGTAATTCATTTAATTTAAGAAAGTTAGTACTAAGACTTCCTAATTCAGTTTCAATATGTTGAACATCGCTAGATTGTTGTGCGAAATCAGATTTAACAGATTTAACAAGAGTTACAATATCTTCATTAGTAGATTTAATATCTTCTGAAAGATGATTAACAGTTTCGTTAGTCAAATTTAAATTATCAGTTTGAGTTTTAACCGATTCTATCAATTGGTTAAACTTAGTATTAACCATTTCAAGGGATTCATTAGTTAAATCAGCTTTATTTTTAATTGAATCAATTTGAGTATTAACGCCATCTAATTTATTTTTGCAACTAGCAACATCTTCAGTTGTAGTATTAATGTTGATCCTAAGTTGATCAACTGATGAATTAAATTGAGTTTTGATATTAGCGGTATTTTCAGTAATTAAACCCACTAAACTAATAGATTCTTCTCTCTGCTGACTGAATTGAGTTTTAATATCAGTAAATTGTTTATCAGAAGAGGACTTAAAATTAGCGATAGTCGATTGAATATCCAATAATTGTTGATCAAGGTTAGAAAATTCGGTATTAAATTTATCGAGTGAAGAATCAATATGTTCATGAGTATAACGACCCACATTTTGAATAAGAGTATGATTAATATCAGCCATTTTAAAATGAGTTATAGGGTCAGAATCAGAGATTTTTCTTTCTTGAATACTTTTAATAAGAATTGGCATAATACCAATCCAATTTACACCAAAAACCTCATCATCAGAACCCCAAACACATTCTGGTACAATATCTTTAATGGATTGAGCAATAACACCAATTTTTTTTCCTCTCTCATTATGCTTGCTTGATTTTAAAAGTTTCGAATTTTCCTTTTTAGTTTCTGTTAAAAATTTTTTAACTTCGTCCTCAGTTTTCCATTCATATTCGACAATGTGAATAGAATCAATAAGATCGGTAGCATTACCTTTAAACTCTGAAATATTTTTTTTAAGACGCAAATCGGAGAGGGAATCCATATCAATAGCTTGTGAGTTCGGTGAGTTCGGAGGCGTTCACGTACGAAGTGCAACGAAACTTATATATATATAAATAATAAATAAAAAATTGAAATTATCAAATGAATTAATTAAAATAAAAATACAATGGAAGTAGTATGGGGAGAAACCTATTTTCCAGTAGAATTTGTTATTAACTATTTAATAAATGCGGATAAAAATATTAAGAAATCTATGATTGAATTATTATCAGAAATAAGTGTCGGAAAATTATTAACGCCAATGATAGAGATTAAATCGCATAAAAAAGTATTAAAGTTAATTTTGCTGATGAAGAAATTAAAACTTCCTGATAAATATTTTGTACAGAGTTTTAATAATTGGACAAAAGATTTTGATTGGATAAAATTAAAAAAATCCGAATATTTATATTTATTATACAAAGAATATCCAGAATTGGTAGACTATGAAAAATATTTTAGAGAACATGAGGATCCGTTTGAATCGTTTAAATCAGCATTAGAATTAGAAGTAATAAAAAACAATAGCGAATTGCGATTATCAATGATAAGATTCTATGAGCAATTTAAAATTAAAAATATATTTGAGGAAAATAATGAAGAGACAAAAAAGAAATATGAAGTATTATGGGGAGAAAAAATGGCAACGTCGGAGAACTTTTTAATAAATCCGTTTGACTATAAAGATTATCTGAAATATGTAAAATCTACTGAACTAAATTGGTCAAATGATAAGATATATACTGGAAAAAGATATAGGGAAGGAGAAACCGTAATATGTACAGAAGAAGAATTTTGGAAACGATTTGACGATTTTACTTGTAAAATATTTGATGAATTATCTGATGAAGTTAAAAGTAGATTAATAGTTGCTGGCGGAAGCATAAATTTAATCTTGAATAAGGATTATGTAAATAATCCAGCATCAGATATAGATATATATGTGCCGAAAGGGAAGGTCGATGGTTTAGAATTATTTGATAAATTAATAAATGAATTCGATAAAAAATATCAGGGTAAAATATTTTATGCGATAAGGGGATGTGTAATGAATGTGTATATAAAAGGAATAAATAGAACAATACAAATAATTTCGGATTATGATACAAATGTATACGGATTATTGCGTAAATATGATATGACACACATTCAATTAGCCGTTAGGTTTAATAAAAAAAGAAGAGAGCTAATAGGAACGCCATTAGCATTATTAGCATTAAGGGAAAGATTAGCCAGATTTGGATGGATAGGAAATTTAAAATTGACTAGACTAATAAAGGCAATGTATCGAGGATATGATTTGCATCAAGATGAACGAATTATAAAAAAATATGAATCATTGGTAAATTATATAGTAAATAATGATGACAATATAAAAAAAATCATAAGAGAATTCCATGCATATTTTCATCCGAAAAATGAAGACGACAACGAATATATATTAGGAATGATAGAGAGACACGTGGAAGCATCACTAGTAACAACAGACATAAATGTGGTATTAAATAATATAATAATAGGAGGAAAGTTTAGAACAGACTATGAGGCCATGAGTTATACAAATTTCAATAAAAAATTTATAGTAGTAAAAGACATACCAAGACGTTGGCTTCATCGGATAAATGTGAAACGGGATCAGGGGACATATCGATTAATGAGTGGAAAAATGATAGTTAAGTTATTTATATTAAACGAACATGGATTAGAAATTTCTGCAGAAATATGTGAGTTAGAATTTATGGAATTTATAAATAAATTAGAAACCGAAGTATTTAAAATGTATAAAGAGGGAGATGTTACAAAAAAAATGATGAATGACGATCACCGAATAAAGATAAAAGTAAAAGAATATGTAATAAATGGACAAGAACAACGAAAATTTGCATTATTAAGAAATCAACGGGGAGAAGGATTAAATATAAAGGAAGATTTGGCAGAAGGTGACGAAATAAAAATTATATTTTATATAACCATAGAAAGTGACCGAGATGAGAAATGGATAGAATTAAAACCAGTTAGAATAATTAAATTCGTAGATTATACTAAATATAAGGAAAAATGTGGGAAAATTGATTCGGATAATGATGACGATTATCCAGCTGAGGATTATTATATTAACCCTGAAACTATTGAGGAACCAAAAATAGAATATAAAGAGAGACAATATTAAATCAAAAATTAATTTAGGTAATAAATAAATTAAATTTAAAATGTTTTGGACAGACGGTAAAAATGAATGGTAACATTAATATTTCCATATTACGATATTTTCAAGATTAAATTAAAATTTTAAACTAACTTAATTTGTGCAAAAATGAGTCCCAGATACATTCTCATTTTGATATTTATTTTTTTTAAGTATTTGTATTCTATTTGCTTCTCTTGTCAAAGTCTGAGAATTAATTTCTTGTTTTAATTTATCATAATGTGCTTGATATTTATTTTTTTTAGGTTCCAATTTCATGACTGATTTCGTAACTGATTTCGCAACTGAATTCGTAACTGAATTTGTAACTGAATTCGTAACTGAATTCGTAACTGATTTCGTAACTGATTTCGTAACTGATTCCGTAACTGATTCCGTAACTGATTCCGTAACTGATTCCGTAACTAATTTCGCAACTGATTCCGTAACTAATTTTGTCTCATCACTTATTTTAAAATCAGTCAATAGATTATTGAGATTATAATCATGAATAATATTATCAAATTGATCCGTCATTTTATTATATTTTTGAAAATTTAATTATAAATTTTTTAATAAAATATTTGGCTACATCTTCATTAAATAAGACCTCCTTATATTTATGATTAGTAATAGCATATGATCTTGTTAAATCATTTTTATATAAAAGATTGTTAATATAACTAGCTAATCTCTTTATACCATTGAAGCTGGTATAATTTTTTTCCAAGAGAAAATGAACAGCAAAGTAAATATATTTATTATGTTCCCCATTAAAAATATCAGACAAAGAAAGTCCAAACGTATTTGTTGAAAAGGTATCTTTGGTAATTCGCATATGTTGAATAATATCATCAAAGTGATCATAGCAAACATCACTAATATCATAATCTGGTTTAATAAACGAATTAATATAATCATAATTAAATATAAATTTGATTATATTCTGAATCATTGATATCTCTTTAAGTAGCCGTCTGTTTTGTTCTTCTTCTAAATATTCAAGAAATTGTTGAGCATGAATATTAAGCATCGGTGGAAGAAATCCAGAATTAATTCCAGCAATAATTTGACTAAGAAAAATTACATTATCGGGAATACTATCAGGTAATCTTAAAATAGGATCAACGGTATATTTTGTATATAACTTTTTAATTTTTTTAGAGAAATCTTTAGAATGATTAACAATATGTGTAAAAATGACAGTACAAGTAGTGAGAATAACTTTAAATAAATCTTTCGAAATAGAGTCGGAATATAAAAGTTCGAGGGCTTTGGATAAAATTTTAAAAGGAAAATTGAATAAATATTCGGTAGTATAAATAGCGGTTAATCTTTTTTCAGCAATATTCCAATGAAAATTATCGATAAAAATAGGGAGAATTTTAAAGACATATTCTGAAATATTTTTATCGGTATATTTTAAATACCAAAACATTTCTCTATCAGCCCATTCTCGATCATAAATGAATAAATCACAAGAAATAAATTTCGGAATAATATCAATAATATTATCAGATTTATCAAATAATACACATAAACCTAAAGCATCATTTTCAATAATAATTTCTTGGAAAGATAAATCACTAATAGAACATGAAAATTGTTCATATGTGAGTAGATTCGTTATTTCATTATCATTTTTTCCATTTGCATCAGTATTATTAGAATTATCAATATCCATAAGGTAATCAGTAGTTAAGGCTGAACGAACTTGTGGCGGTGATTCGTTGTGCTTACAATCATCAACATTGATATCATTATTGGCCGGTAGTGGGATAGGGGATACAGTATTAACATTATTATCAATAGATTTATACAAAGGTAAATCTATTTCGGATTTCGATATATCGAAATTTATATTCTCAAATGGTTTCGTCTCTGAAATATCGATATTATTTGTAATAACTACTGGTTGATCTTCGCTATTCATTTTAAATATAATTACACTAAAAAATATATTTAAAATGAATATGGGATGATATAATCATAAAAAATAGAATTGATTTAGTTCCAAAAGTCGAAGATAAGTTGCCCGGAATAGCGCATAGGTGAATATAATATCTACTGGCTTCCTATTTGGGAGTCGATATCGGGATTATCACAGAATATCATATTGACATTATTCTTATCCTCAATACTAATTTCAATAATTTTAATGATTTCAATGACATTTTTAGAATTACCCGCCCGTGCCAGGTTCGTGCGTTTCGAGCATACAACATGGGCACTAGCGCAATCCAGAGTTTTTTTCAGAACCGCTGAAGTTATTGATTTACGACTTTCGTCGCAAGTTTCGGAGATGTGGGCGAGTTCCGAACATTCGGAGACTTTCTTCTCTGAATCAATATGACCAGAACGATTACCAATCAGTTTAATAACTTTGGAATCCTTGTAAAAGACTACGCAGGAAATTTGAAGAGTTTCTTCAAAATAGCGTTTTGCCCTAATTTTTAAATTTTTAAAAATAGTAGACAAAAGTGGGAACCATTTTAAAAATTCCAAACAATAGCGAACGGTCCAAAGTTTTTTAACTTTGGGTAATTTATTTATCGACGGAAGTAAGAGGTAAATAATAGTTCCAGCTATTATTTTTTGAAGGTTCTTTTGCATATCAGAACCTCCAATACCGACTATTGAGGATAATTGAACAGCCTCAAGTAAAATAGCCCGGATAGACATTGTAAGATTGAGAGGAAAAATTAGGCTTGTGAGTTCGTGGGAACGAAGCTTGTGAGTTCGTGGGAACGAAGCTTGTGAGTTCGTAGGTGAGTTCGTAGAACGAACTTGCGTTATAAGTGCAACGAAGCTTGAAGGATTGTATTGGGCCGACTGATTGGTGAGATTTTAAAGGTAAGAATGTTCAAATCAATTTTTAATTAAAAGCATAAAAAATTGAATAAAAGATTAGTATATAATTATACAGCTCAATGGCTAAACAACTGATTCTACCACCGTATGATAGTCCTAAATATAGAAAAATAATTGATTTAATAACTTATAAAATAACAGGACTAACACCAGGACTATATAGTCCCGGATTCATATGGCTACTAGAAGAAATGAAAGAACAAATAAAAAGAGCAAATACGATGTTATTCAAAATTTCCAAAGAAATATTAAATAACAATGCAATAGTTGAAGGATTTAGTGATAACGAAGAATTATGTGCAAAACTTTGTTCTGAACAAGTTAAAAAAATAAATCCAATTAAAGCACGTATAGTTTTATTGACTAAAAAACTATACCAGTTAAAGAAAGAGTTCGATAAAGTTGAAAGAGAATATATTAAAAAAGAAGAAGAATCATTAAATCTAATACAAACAACAGATATAATATTAGACTGTGATGAAACACCTCGATGTGAGTATTGCGAAAACGAATTAATAGATGATAAACCATGTTCCAGAGGTTGTATTCAATGTTGGAGATGCAATCGATGGAATTGTTGTGATCACTGACCTATATGCCAATTAAATTATGGATAATTGTATTTTTATCCATAAATAAAATATCTGGCGGTATGTCCAATAAGATAACCAAACAAATTCCACCAAATATCAAGGGCACTAGCACAATCACAAGTAAATACTTCAATAATTTCAAACCCCACTCCGATAGCCAACGAAACATATAAATTGTAAAAGAAACCAAGAAACATATGAAAAATAAAGTGTGTACCCTCCCAGAAAGTAATTAAACAATAACTTGGATCTACGACATTAGAAAGAAAATAATTAGATCCGCGTAAGGGCTTAACATTATGTTTGCAAAAATCAGATTTACATTTTTTGAAACAAGAAGTTTGAACAGTCGGAAAATAAGTATTAAAAACATGAAAAATTATTATATATGATATGACTAGAACAACCATTAAGGCAATATAATAATCATTAGGAATGTGATTCCATTCGAGCATAGAAGTAAAATAACCCATTAACTGGCTGATTAACAATTACATTATCATTATATAAAAAAGAATAAAATTTTAGTAAATAAAAATAATACGGTAATGTATAGTTTAGCCGGAAGTTCCTTCCGGCGTATTGATACAAACTGATATTATTGATTAATAAGCAGGGATAAGCTATACATTGCGTGTTTGAAATAAATCAAAAAGTACTTTAGAAATTTTTTTTATAAATAAAAATCTAGATATTTGGTGGTTATAATATACATAAAAAGATAATGTCACGAAAATATAAAACGGATGAAGAAAGATATCAAGCATTAAGAGAATATAGACATAACTATTATTTGAGAGTTAAGGACACAGAAAAATTTAAAAAATATATGAAGGAACAACATAAGAAATATTATGAAGAAAATAAAGAGGAATATAATAAAAAAAGAACAATAAATATGAGAAAAGCGAAAGAAAGAAAGTTAAATAAAATAGGAGAAATAAAATGTAAATAAAAATTGAAATAATTATTTATTTTTTTAAATTTAATTCTGATTATATATATAATCAGAATTAAAAATGTTGGGTGAATATAAATATATATTAATAGAGGATGGACGAGAACCTCGAGAATGTATCGAGAATAAATATATGGATATAAGTGATAAGAATTTAATAATAAGGGACGAAATAAGGAACAAGTATAGAATATATCAAGATTTAGAGGCCTACGAGAAAGATTACCCGTATTTAGAAGAGCATTTAACACATGAAGTAATATTTGGATATCGGAAGCAAAAGCCAAAATTTGACATCGACGGAGGAAACGAGGAGACATACGAGAAAATATTAGAAGGGATAAAAGAGGAATTTTTGAAGGAATACGAAATCAAAATCAACTACGTGGAATATGACAGTTCAAATGAGAAAACTTTTTCTCGACATATAGTAGTAACAAATGTATTATTTGCGAATAGTAAAGAGGCGGATAATTTTACAAAAAAGAAATTGAGTAAGTTAGATAAATATAAGAATTTAGACAAAGGGATAAATAAGATGATACAGAATTTTCGGATGCCTGGAAGTGTGAAAAATGGAAGAAAGAAAGAGCCATTTGGAGTATATATGTGGGAGGACGGAATAGTAAGTATAAACAACGAGGAAATACCAATATTAGAGGAGAAAATAAGGGAAGAAAAAGAGGACTACAAAATAGAAGAAATAGATAAAGAAAAAGAGTTAATAATAAAAGAAAAAATAGGACCAGAATTTGTATACCGAAGTACAAAAAACAATATAATAATATATGATAGAATACGAAAAAGTTATTGTGGAATATGTAAAAGGGAGCACGAGAGAGAAGGAATATATGTATGTGTATTAGGGAACAAAATAATAAAGAGATGTTTTCGGCAAGAAGGAAAAGTATATGAGATAATATGGCGAGAAGAGTTTAACATACTAGGGATAATGACGAACCAATGCGAATTAGCAACATGGTATATAAATAAAATGAAGGAGAAAATAAAGATAAGTGAGGGGAAGATATATAAATGGGAAAAGGAGAAAAAAATATGGGAAGTAGTAATAATAGGAAAAATAATAAGAGATGTGTCAATGAAAATAAATAAGATATTAAAGAGGATGATAGAGACAGAGAACGCGAAGGAAATACCAGATGGGAAAAGAATTGAGAAAATAGGACAAGGATTAAAATATAATACGAAAACCAATTACATAAGAGAGATGTTAGAGCAGGCAAAATCAGAATTAACGGACGAGAAATTTGGAGCGGAATTAGATTCAGTAAGTAACGAAATAAATTTTCGAAACGGAATATATGATTTACGGCAGGGGCTATTTAGAGAGCGAACGATGGAAGACAAAGTATCAAAGTATCTAGATTACGAATACAAAGAAGAAATAGATAAGGAAAAAGTGGAAGAGATAAAAAAGATATATTTAAAGATAAGTAATGACGACAAAAATTTACGAGAGTTTATGTTTCAATGGCAAGGATATTGTCTAACAGGAGAAATAAGGGCACGATCATTTTTAGTATTAATAGGACACAAAGCATCTAACGGGAAATCAACAATATTTAAAATATTTACGGATAGTTTTCCAATATATGCAATACCAATAGATAATAGGACATTCAACAAAGACTATCAGAAGAGTCATAAAATATTTACAGAGCTAAAATATCCAATAAGATTTGCATATATGGAGGAGATGAACGAGAGTTTATTAAACATAGCACTATTAAAAAGTTGGGTAAGCGAAGCAAAAATAGAGAACGAGATACTATATGGGACAACAGAAATAATAACATCGCAAGCGAAAATAGGAATGACATCAAACCACATATTAAGATTTGAAGTAGATAATGGAGTAAAAGAAAGGGGAATAATGGCGGAATTAACGAATAAATTTATAGCAGAAAGTGAATACAAACGATTAAAGGAAATTCCTAAAGGAATATATAAGAGAGATCCCGAAATACTAGAAAAGTTTAAGAAAGACGAATATAAATTAGCATTATTTAGTATATTAAAAGAGAAAGCGAAAGAATTTTATGAAAAAGGATGGGAGACCCCAGAAGAATTAAAGGTAAATTTCGAAGAGCTATGTGATGAGAACGACGAATTTAAAAGATTTATAGAAATAACATTTGATATAACAGGGAAAGACGAAGACAGAATAGGAAAAGAAAGATTCGTAATGATATATAACGAATATATGAAGACAAAAAAGCAATGGAAAGATATAATGGATGACGTAAAACGGTCAGCAATAATAACATATGACAAGGCAAAAAGAATAGATAATATACGGGGAGTAATAATAGGACTAAAAGAGAAGGACATAAAATAATAAACTAAATTAAAAAATTATATTTTTTTTACAAAAGATAATCAGGAAGAATAATTAGCCAGTTTCGCCTTTTGGATGTCATGTGGCACCATGTGGCACCATGTGGCACCACTCGGTGCCACATAAACTTGCACAAAAGAGGCATTAAATCAGAAAAATATGGCGATTTAGAAGAGATTTAAGAAAAAGTGGCACCGCAACAAGGTGTTTTACTAAAGTCATCTATAGTGAGGGTCTCTAAGGGGGGTTTTGTAAAAACGCTTGTTGCGGTGCCACTAAACAACGAAGAAATGCAGGAAACGATTCAAATCGCGAAACGGATAAGAAATACGACGAGTTTATGTGGCACCAACTCGGTGCCACATGGTGGCACATAATGTCCGAAAGAAAACCAGTTAAAACGATAAAATAACTATAACGGGAGGGTTTATTTTTCACGAGAGGCGAAAAACCCGATCGAAACAGGATAAAAATGTCTAGAATATAATAATATATAAAAAAGACAATCAAACGGGAGGGTTTATATAAGCCCGAGTAAAAAAATAAAAAAAGGTCTCTCAAGGGTCCGAGGTATAATAAACCCTCCCGTTTAAGCATAAAATATGCAATCAGAGATGAAAAGGCTAACATTTAGAGGATTTCTATGCGTATTTGATAATTTCATGCCAAAATAAATCCTCCCGTAATCCTCCAGCAGTCTATTTCCTTTTTTGATTAATATTTCAACGCGAGAAAAAAGTGGTAAAAAGTGAGATAAGCGTCAAAAAAATTTAAATAAAAATTTTTATTATAAATTTAAATTAAATGTCAATAAATAATAAAATAAATATAAATAAAATATTTTAATATTTTAATATTTTGAATATTACAATAAAAATTCAATAAAAAATAATAAATATTTTCGCGAGACCCCGTCACCGCCCCACCACCGCTTCCGCCTACCACCGCTTCCGCCCAACCACCGCCAGCCCCCGTCACCGCCCCCCACCACCGCTTCCGCCCCCACCGCCAGCCCCGCATGGGGGGCATGTGGAGCGTTTTCTCTATACATGTAAGGTAAAAGAACGTTAAGTGGGTAAGAGAATGACGAGGGAAAAGGGTAGCTTAAGAGGAGCATAAGCATTACCATAGCCATAAGATACACAAAAATTAAAATTAAATATTTAATTTTTTAATATATATAAATAACTATTTTAATGCAACCAAAACATAAGGAATATATCTCCGAATATTTTTTCGACGATATTAAAGATAACCAAATACCATTACATCTCAATGAATTTAATGAGGAGCATTCTCCATACGTAATTAATGCATTAATAAAAAATATCAATAGCAATGCATTATCAAAATATAATTCTAACATTTCCGTACACATGAATTTATTAAATGAATTATCAAAATATAACAATATCGACACAAAAAATATAATTCTAACAAACGGAGCAGATGAAGCATTAAAATTATTAATTGATACATATTCCGATGATTATACTGAAATTTTTATACAAAGTCCAACATATAGACAATATGAAAGATTTGCCCTACTAAATAATGCAACAATTCATAAAATAGATAACATTAGATCATTAGATATATTAATTAATAAATCAGCGAGAACAATAATTATAATATGTACCCCAAATAATCCCACAGGAAAAGAAATTACGGCTTCCGAGATACAACCATTTGTCGATAAGTATTCGAATAGTTTATTTATTATTGATCGAACATATTCTGACTATACAAAATTAATAAATAATAGCGATGATATTATGCAAAGATTTAGTAATTTAAATAATGTATTTATTGTTAAATCATTTTCAAAAGCATTTGGATTAGCTGGGTTAAGATTAGGATATATAATCAGTAATGGCGAAAATATTAAAATATTGAATGCTATTTTTAATTTTAAGAACATACCAAATATCGTAAAAACCGTTGGGTTTCATATTATGAAAAATTTAGAATATTATAAATTAAAAGCCAAAACAACGATTAATTTAAAAGATAATTTCGTTAAATTTTTACGAGATAGAAATCAGATATTTATAGATACACAATGTAATTTTATTCTTTTACGGTTATCCCCGCATACAAATTTGGTTCGATTTATTAATTATTTATATAGTCAAAATATATTAATAAGAGATATATCAAATAACGTACCTGATCATGTTAGAATAACTATTGGAAATGCCAATTATATGGAAGTATTGAAGAATAAAATAGATTATTATTTGAAAAACCTCAATAATGATATATGGTCATTTCTGGATAAATATAATATTCAGGTGTGGTGTATATCATTAGAAGAACGAAATGATAGATATACGTATGTATGTAATGAATTTAAAAAAGTAGGACTATACGATAGAGTTAATTTTCATAGGCCTCCCAGGAATCCGCGAAGTGGTAGGGAGGGATGTTTAATATCCCATTTAACATGTATGAAAGAAGCAAATAAAAATTTCAAGCATGCCTTGGTGTTTGAGGATGATGTTAAATTTACCGATGATTGGCAAAATCCGATAGAAGAAATAAAGATATTTTTAGAAAATGATAATACCTGGGATATATTTAGATTTGGATGTGTATTAGCATATTTCGAACATAAATCAACATATTCAGAAAAAATATGGAAAGCTAAATCATATAACAACCACGCAATAATATATAACAAGTCTCTAATGCAAAATATATTAGAAAAAGGATTAGAAAAAACGACTGTTCATATAGATGGTTATTTACACGATAATGCGAAAATTAATGATTATAGTTTAATAAATCCGATATGTTATCAAAAAGCTGGATTATCATCTGATAATAATTGGTTTTCATGTAAATTTTTGCAAAATATGATGGAGAATAAATATATATTTGAGAGGTTGCAATATATAAATAATAGACAAGTATGGATGATGAGATTTCTGCCAATTAAAATTCAAGATAAGATAAACATTTGGACTTTCTTCAGCTATTTCGATAAAAAATAGTCATAAAAATATAAAATCAATAATATATATTTATCCTTGAATAGATAATTCAATAATGGAATCAAACTATAAGAAATTAATGGATGACAATTGGTCATTTCTAGACAAATATAATATACAAGTGTGGTGTATATCATTAGAGGAAAGAAACGATAGATATAGATATGTATGTAATGAATTTAAAAAAGTTGGGTTATATGATAGGGTTAATTTTTATAGGCCTCCCAGGAATCCGCGAAGTGGCCGAGAAGGATGTTTAATATCGCATTTAGTATGTATGAAAGAAGCATATGCCCATAACAAACATGCATTAATATTTGAGGACGACGTAAAATTTACGAATAATTGGGGTACTTGCATAGAAGAAATAAAATTATTTTTAGAAAAAGATACATCATGGGATATATTTAGGTTTGGTTGCGTATTATCATATTTTGAACATAAATCAGCACATTCGGAAAAAATATGGAAATCTAAATCATATAATACTCATGCGATACTTTATAATACAAAAATAATAAAATATATATTAGAAAAAGGATTGGAACGGACAACATTTCATTTGGATGATTATTTGCATGATAACACAGAGATTAATGATTATAGTTTAATAGAACCAATATGTTATCAAAAGGCTGGATTATCATCGGATAACAAATGGTTTTCTCGCAAATTTTTACAAACTTTAATGGAAAACAAATATATATTTGAGATATTGCAATATATCAACAATAAACAGGTATGGATGATGAGATTTTTGCCAACTAAAATACAAAACAAATTAAGTATTTGGTCTTTCCTTGTATATTTTGGTACAAATTGGTTATAAATATTATAATGATTATAATGATTATAATGATTATAATGATTATAATGATTATTTATTTTTTAAAAAACGTAATGTATGACCGATAGAAAAGCCAACTAGATTCCACCAGAGATCGAGACCACTAGCACAACTCCACGAAAAATGTTCATATATTTCGAAGCCAACACTAATACCAAGTGAGACGTAAAGATTGAAAAAGAAGCCAATAAAGGCGTGAAAAATAATATGTGAAAGCTCCCATCCAGTAAATAGACATTCTTTATGATTGATACCTGAATCAATAAAATATTTTTTTTCTCTCAAAGAGTCCGTGAAATGTCTGCAATTATTAGAGTTACATTTCTTAAAGCAATGATGTTGAATTTTTTGAAAGAAATCATATTTAATGATAACCTTAAAAATAAGTATATAAAAGAGAACTAAAATGACCATTAGAGCAATAAGATAGTTACTAGTAATATGATCCCAAGAGATCATACTAGAGAAATAATTAGTATGGTCATCATGCATATTATTTTCTTTATATTTTAACATAAAAAAAATTAAAAAAGTTAAAATTTAGCCATGACGGGAGATGGTTTAAAGAGTTAAGATAAATATATTAAAATATATTAAATCTCAATTAATATAACTAAAATGAATCTGGATAGTGTCCTAATATTTATATTGTTTATAATATTAATAATATTAATAGCAATAATAATTACGATAGATGGTGGTAAGGTATTAAAATATTTGGGAGGTACAACAAAAAAAGTGAAAATAATCGATGATTACGAAGAGCTAAGAAAACTAATTATATTAGAAAATCCATCATATATACACATCAATGGATTAGGAGGGTCTGGCAAAACCGCTATATCAAAAAAATTAGAGGGACTAGGATATTCCACTATTCATTTAGATGAAATAATAAGGGAAAAAATAGCCAAAAATCATCCTGAAGGTGACAATGTATTTCAATTATATAGGAAAGGTGAATATCCGAAAGAAAAAGGGTATTTCATCAAATTAATAAATGAAATAATTGGAAAGGAAAAAAGATTAATATTAGAAGGATCGATAAGGGATGAAAAAATATTAGATGAAATATTTGAAGGTGTCTCTTATATGTTTATATATGTTGAACCATATGATATTATATCATATATGAATTCTATGTTAAAAAGATTTGACAATGATATGAAAAAAGGAACAAAAACATTAGAATATATACACAAAGGAATAACTCCCGACATAGTAGAGGAGTATAAGAATGTAGGGTTAAAAAGTGTGAAGTTATATGAATATATAAAAGGAATAGCGGAGGAGCGATTTGAGAAAATACAGGGAAATAAAGAATTATATAAAAAATATAATTATATCGTATTGAGAAATAAAATAACAATTTGATGAATAATATTATATATTTGTCAACAATGTTTTGGCTTCAGTATTTTTTTTATGTTGCTTACCTTGACAATATGAGACGCAAATAAATATCAATATGCCCAAAGCTATCACCGCACCAAATTCAATTATAAACATGGTGAACATATTTGGAGGACAATCATTTTGAATCCATCCAGAGGAACAGTTATTATTAAAATATCGTCTCCCGCCATCACATTTTGAGGATTCATTACACCATCTACATGTGCAGTCGGCAATACATTCATCAATAGAGGTATATTCTTCGCAGATAACTGGATGTAGATCATCTTGTGCAAGTACAAGTAAAGGTAATAAAAGGGAAACAACAGCAAATAGTTTGATCATCGCTTATATAATAATATATAAAAATGTTAAATTCAATTTTAAATATCCGCATATTTAAAATGCCGAATTGTCCTAATTTTTTCCTAACAAATGCATATTATAAAAAGTTCCCCTTTTCCATATCCTTGACCAAGCACTTTCGCCTGTTGCCATATAAATACTAGTCGTTTTAAATCTTCCAGTTTTAAATCCAATAAAACTATCAATTATATTATTAAAATATATTATATCTGCATTAAAAGTTAATTTATATTGAAATTTACCTTTAGTTAAAATATAATCAATAACTTCTATACTATTATCATCTAAAAAATCAAGTATCTCATCTCTATAAAAGGTAGATATTAAACACTCATCATCGTAACAACTATAGTTATGTAAATTATATATATCAATTCCTGTTAAATCTGGTGTCAATATCCAAGTAAATTTTTGCATTCCTATATATAAGAATATGTTAGATTCAATTTTAAATATTTTTATCATATAAGACCAAGTATACCACGCAAGAGTATTTCGATAACAATATAAAATTGAATTTATATTTAATAACATATAATAATGTACACAATGATTAGAGATTTATTCGCATTGATTATTAAATATTCAATTAATTCATTAAATGTCGCTCTAACTTGCAAAGAATGTTTTAATATTATTAATTCTGATTTTATTTCTGATAGTAATCATAAAATTATATGCCATGTGCTCACAAATTCGGTTCGTGAATTTTGGAATAAAAGTTTGCGACAAGCCACTTCCGATGGACAATTTAATTTGGTCGAATATATTTTACAAAAATGTTATAAAAAACGTGATTTACCATTAGATTTATGGCCATGTGCTTTCCCCCAATATAGTAAAATCGAAACTTATTTAACACAGGAGGCTTTCACATCTAATTATGGGGAACAGCGAATTCCTGCATGTATACTACTGGATATGCATCACCGTACAAATAGGAGAAATCTTGGTTCTCCATATGGATGGGAGGTTTACAAAACCCTAGGTACAATTGAACGTGTAAATAATAAATAATAAATAATAAATAATAAATAATAAATAGGTTGTGACTAACTACTGATTTAAATAATAATTATGTATTATTTACATGTTACCAAACAATTATCTTTTATATAAATTATTTTTTGTATAAAACGAGGTGGAGCCAAAATTATCAAAAATATAGAATATAAATATAATACGGGAGGTTACTAAAATAAATTTCTATGATGATAATATATAATAAAATTTATTCTTGACAAATAAAATGTATTTTCATAAAATGATATTTACGATTCGTTCTACGAACTTACGAACTCACAAAATGGACGCTCAAGAGAGTAACGAGCGTCTCGGCCTCTCGCAAAATAAAAAATGAATTAAAAAGATAAAAGAATACAGATAAAGAATGTCAATGTCGTCAATAGAATATATAATACATTTTTCAGATATTCATATAGGAAGTGGAGAAAGAAGTAAGGAATATAGAATAATATTTGACAAAATAGGTAGCTCAATAAAAGAATGTCCATTTAGGGACAAATTAATAATTTGTATATCAGGAGATATATTTCATAACAAAATAAAATATAGTGGAGAAGATGTCGATGATTTTAATTATTTAATAGCAAGTATAGGTAAAGAAATACCACTAATAATAATACCAGGTAATCATGATATGAATCTAAATAATAAAGAAAAAATAGATTTAATAACACCATTAATAAAAGAATTGCAACAAAATTATAAAAATATAAATTATTGGTTAGAAACAGGAGTATATATGTGTCAGGGAATAAAATTTATTCATATAAGTGTAAAAGATGGGACAACGGATATATTAAAAATGGTAAAAGATAATCCTAAATCAATAATGCTATATCATGGAATGATAAATAATGCCCGAATGAATAATATGATAATAAAAGATACAAGAATAACAAGCGAAATAATGGATAATGTATCAATGATGTTATTAGGAGATAACCACGAACATCAATTTATACGTCCATATATAGGTTATGCAGGAAGTTTAATACAACAGAACATAGGAGAAACAGTAAAAAAGGGATTTATATTATGGAATATAAAAGAAAGAAAAGGACAATTTGTTCCGATAGAAAATGAAAGTGGATACGTAAAAATAGATATGCGAGGAATTAAAACAGAAGACGAAATAAGTAAAACAATAGCATTAATACAACGGCCAAAAAATATACTAAAATTGAGTATGATAACTGATGCAAATGATGAACTATGCAAAAGACAAATAGAAGAGATAAAGTCAAAATATGGGAAAATCGATAGAGTAGAAAAAGTGGAAATTTATAAAGAACCTTCAGTAATAGAAAATCAATTAGAAGTATTAAAAGAAATATTGCAGAAAAATTCCGCAAAAGAGAATCAAATAAAACAAATAATAGACGAATATAGTAAAAGAATAACGCAACAAGAATATAAAAAATGGTATATAGAATCAATGGAGTGGTCAAATATGTATAAATATGGCTCCGATAACTATATAGATTTTACAAAATTAAACGGAATAAGTGGAATAGTAGCACCAAATAGGTCAGGAAAGACATCAATAATAGATATATTAATATTCGGATTATATGGAAAAACATTAAGGGGCAATAAAGAAAATATGATACATATAGGTACAAAAACATCACAAGTAAAAATAACATTTGTAGTAAATGGGGTGCGATATTATATATCTCGAAGGGATAAGCCCCCCCATGCGGAAATATGTCTGAGTAAATATATAAACGAAAAATGGGAAAATATAACAGAAAAAACGACAACAGAAACGCATCATAGAGTAGAAGGATTAATTGGAGATCTCGATGAGTTTTTAACAACAGGATTATATTACGAGGCGATTCATGACATAATAAGAATGGATAAAATGGAAAGATTTAAAGTGTTACCAAAATTATTCGGATTAATAGAGGGTAATATATTGATAAAAGAATTAAAGAGCAAATTAAAAGAAATAAGAGAAAAAAAACTATCACTACAAAAATCACGAATAGATGATCCAATAAAGTTAATGTCAGAGTTTAAGTTAAGATTAGAAGAAACAAAAAAAAGATTAATAAAAACAATATGTGAATTAAATGAAATAGAAGAGAAAAAGAATATAATGATTAGTCAATTAGGAGAAATAACAGACGATAATAAGCTATCAAATGTTAAAGAAACGATTAATCAATTAATAACAGCTAATAAAAAAATAGAGACCGATATATCAGAATTAGACAAAAAAATAACAAAAGAAATATATAATTTAGAACTTAATACTGAAATTGTAGATCCAACGGATCTACTTATCAAGCCACAAATTCCTATAAACATCATTGGCGATATAACAGAATTAAAAAAAATAATTACCGAATATGAATCGGATAAAGATTGGAAAGGATTAAAGGAATTGGAACACATAAGAGATTTAATTAACAATATAAACATAGCTGGAAAATCCATAGAAATAATAACAAAAGAAATAGATAAATTAAAAAGTGTATTACAAGAAAAAAAGAAAAGAATAAATACGAATGTTAATTTTGATATATCAAAACTAACATCAGAAATCCAAATAATAAATACAACAATATTATCAATAAAATTAGAAGAGATCTCGGAGATTCCAGAGATTCAGGGAGCAAATGTTATAATTACTAATGATTTAAACAATGAATTAGAAAAATTAATAAAGGGAAGGAAGCAAAGAAATGATATATCAAAAATAATCATAGAAATATCAAGATTAAATGAAGAAATAACTTCATTAGCAAATATTCAAGGGCTAAAATTTGACGATAAATGTGAAAGATGTCAAGAAAATAAGAAAACATTGGAAATAAGATCATATAAAGATCGGACGTCGTCCGATCTTGTTAAAGATTCAGTTCAAAAACTAGACGAAAAGAAGAAAGCACTGGCATTAGAATATAAAAAAATAGAAGAAGAAACTAATCAAATAAAATTAGAAGAAAAGATATTAGGAATAAAGAAAAAAATGGCTGAATATGCATTAATAAAGTTAAATAAGAGTAAAAAGGAAAATAACGAGAAAAAAGAACGAGAAATAGCGAAATTAAAGTCAGAAATAGAAACCAAGAGAAAGTTAATAATAACCATAGAAGACAATATAAAATTAAAAGAAGAAATAACTCAATTGGAGAATAAAGAATACGAATTAGAAACCATATTAGAACTATTAAAATTAAATAAAAAAATAGAACTAGCAAAAAAATATGAAGAGGCAAAAATACAATATTCAAAAGTAGAGACATATAATCAAATAAATTATTGCAAAAGAAGAAAACAATTAAGAGAAGAATTAGAAAAAAATAAAAACAAAATAGATGAGTTGAATAAAAAATTGGAAAAAGCATTAGGATTGGATCAAGTAAGGAACGAATTAAAAAAGATAAGGGATCATGAAAATGAATTAAAATTAGACGAATCAAAACAAAATAAAATGATAGGATTTATTAATGCTGAAATGGAAAAGATAAAGGAAGAAATAAAAATATATACCGAATATAAAACCCAATATCCGATATTAAACGAAGCCGAAGAATTATATACATTATATATAAAAGGCGTAGGTACATCAGGATTACAAAATGAAATAATAAAAAGGAATATGATAAAAATCATATCAGAAGTGAATAGAATATTAAATAATGTAACAGATTTTAGACTATCCGTAGAAGTAACGGAAAAAGAAGTATCATTAATAATAGTGGAAAGTGAGAAAACAAAAATACCAGTAGAAATGGGATCAGGATTTCAAAAATTCGTTATAAGTTTGAGTTTCAGGTTAGCATTAACTAAAGCAATATATGCATCACCAGAATTTATAATAATAGATGAAGGATTTGGATGCTTAGATAATAAGAATTTACAAAATATATCAGAATTATTTCAAGGATTGAAAGACTTATATAAATATATATTTATAATAACACATATAGACCATATTGAAAATGTGATAGAAAAGCCAATATATATATATGTCGATGAGGGAGAAAGTTATACGAATAATAAAATAAGTGCAAATATATCAGGAATGATAAGAGAACGGAAAAAAATACATCAAGAAAAAGAAGAAAAAGAAAAATTGGAAAAGGAAAAGGAAGAAGCAATTAAAAAGTTAAAAGAAAAATCAAACGAAATAATAAAATGTGAATGTGGCTCCAAAATATATGGAAAATATATGAATAGACATTTAAAATCAATAAAACATAATAAAAAGATATCTCAAAAAAATAGCCCATTAATGCTTACCGCGGATAAGCGTGATCAGCAGAATCAGCAGGATCAGCAGAATCAGCAGAATCAGCAGGATAAGCAGGATCAGCAGAATCAGCAGAATCAGCAGGATAAGCAGGATAAGAAGGATCAGCGGGATAAGAAGGATCAGCGGAATCAGCAGAATCAGCAGAATCAGCAGAATCAGCAGGATAAGCAGGATAAGAAGGATCAGCGGGATAAGAAGGATCAGCGGAATCAGCAGAATCAGCGGAATCAGCAGAATCAGCAGAATCAGCAGAATCAGCAGGATAAGCAGGATAAGAAGGATCAGCGAGGGGGGGCGTGGGATAAGAAAGATCAGCGGAATAAGCACGCAGGGTAAGAAATTTAAACAAGATAAGGACCCGAATAATAATTAGAATTAGAGATAGCATTATATAGAAGTCTAACTTCGGTAGAATTAGGATCAATATTTAAATTAATACCTAAATGACGTAATAATTCGATTGCATTTTTAGTACATATAGTTTTATTTTTTGGGAAATTTCCATTTAATCCGAAGACAATTTTTACAAAACTTAATGGATTAAAATGATATTGTACATTTTTATTCAAATTCAAAAACTCATGAACTCTTTTATCACTATCATATAATTTCTTTTTATTTTTGAAACAAATAAAATTTCCAGTATAATTATTTAAGAGATGGGATAACCTTTGAACTCTTAAGCATTTTCCATTAGCTTCAGCAGTTATTATAAATAAATCCGAATCTCTTTTAAATACAACACCAACATGAGTATAAAGAGTAGTGCAAAATGAATACAATAAATTACAAATAATAAACTTTGCTAATTCACCTTTTAATAAATGATTATCAATCATAAATATAACATCTCCAGTTTCAAAATTATTAATTGATATACGTTCTAAATTATATAAATTATAGATAATTGAATAATAATATATGATGATAATACATAGAAAAATAATTATACTTAAAAAAATCGGATTTTTCGCGAGAGGGTGCCTCCTGTCCATATTGGGCCGACAATAGATATATTATAAAAAATAAAAATCAAATAACAATTTATTCTATTAATTATCGAGCTTTAATCAATTATTAATTGTATATTCGCGAGTGCCATATCAAAATTATCATCTATGGGTCTATCAAAATTTCCGTATTTTTTCGAACCACCGAAACACCCCCAATTATCATATCCCAGGACCCCATATCTAATCATAAGTTTAGCACATAATCCCATCCCCGAATGAATAGCCTTATCATATCCTTCCTGAAAATTATCAGCACCATATTGAATCATAAGTTCAGCAATATCCATATATCCTTTAGAGCAAGCATATAATAACCCTTTATTCCAACTATTAGCACCATGTCTAATCATAATTTCAACAATATTCTTATGTCCACCTAAACAAGCAAATAAAAATCCCCGATGAATAACCCATGAACCCACCCACCAACCCAAATACCCTTCTACGTGTTTAATTATAAGTTCAACAATATCCTCATGTCCTCCAAAACAAGCATTAAATAATCCTTGTTCCCAATCACTATCTGATACGCGATCATCAGGTTCTAAACGTCTAATCATCAATTCAACGATATCCTTATGTCCTCCTAAACAAGCATTTCTAAACCCAGAATGGAAATAATCGGCACCTTTTTCGATCAGTAATTCAACAAGATCCTTATGTCCACCTAAGCAAGCCTCAATAAGACCCCAATTCCAATGATTAGCACCACGTCTAATCATAAAGTCAACTAAATCATTATGTCCACCCCTACAAGCATATGCAAATCCCCAATTAATATTATTAGCTCTAAGCATAAGTTTAACAATATTATCATGTCCTCCAAGACAAGCGTTAGCAAGTCCCCAATCATAATCGTGAGCACCGCACTCAATCATAAACTTGGCAAAATTTTCATATCCTTGACCGCAAGCGGTGGCAAATCCCCAATTAAGTATCCAATTAAACTTCAAAGACTGAATCAAGAACGAAATATGAATAGAAATAATATGATTATTTAAACAACATATTTCAGGATCATCAATAAATTTAAAATATAAAAAGAGTCCAGAAGATAATTTAAGACGTAAAAGATCTTCTTCATTCAGATGAGAAGAAATAAGATAGACAAGATCATTATGCATAACTATGTTGTGTGTTTTAGTTGTGTGTTTTAGTTGTGTGTTTTAGTTGTGTGTTTTAGTTGTGTGTTTTAGTTGTGTGTTTTAGTTCAGTACTAGAAATTCAATTTTTAATATTTAAGTAGGTAAATATTTACATTTATTAGTTCTTATTTTATGATAAATAAAATAACTGCTGCATGATAATTACATGCCTTGAAGGGACAAAGTCCCATTTCTAATTTCTTATTTTTTAAATATTAAATATTAAAAAATGAAAATCCATTCTATATATTTAATATATATTAATTAATAGCAAATGCTTAGAGAGCTTATTGAGTTTATTTCTCATTATTTAAATGAATCTGATATTTTAGCCCTAAAATTATCATCAAAAATAAATGTTGGATGGAGGGATTATTTTATGTTTAATGATAATATTGTTAGATGTTGCAAAAATAATCATGAAATTTCTTTAAAAATTCACCTTATGACTTTAGGATATTGTGACGATTGGAGAAACGGATTTTATGAGGCCTGTAAAAATGGAAATGATAAAATTGTTGATTTAATATTGGAAAAAATGGTGGGTATCATGATGATGGTTGACGGTGAATTTACATTAGATCAAGGATTAATTTTTGGAGGTAAACACTACAGTATTGCGAATTTATTAATTAATAAATGGGGAATTGAATGTTATTGGAATATAATACTTGAAGGTATAGGTTGTTATAATACTGACTATAATACTGACTATAAAATTATTGATTTAATTATTAGTAAAGGACTTTCATCTACCAATGACGACCCTCTAAAAAGACTGAAATTAGATGATACTTGTAATTGTTGTGGTCTATTAATTTCAGATCATCTTGAACCAAAAGACAAATAACGAGACCCTATCATATAGATCGTATTTCTGATTATTTATTAAAATATTTAAATATTATTGTATCCAAAAATATATATATATATGAATAGGTTCAATTTTGTCTTAATTATCATTTTAGTTATCCTTTTGATTTATTTTATCAATCCTAAATTTATCCTAATAGGGGGGGGATTGAGTCTTATTATTCTTCCCCTTATTATTCGTAAAAGTAATTATGGTAAATCCTCTATCAAAAAATTTGGTGAAGATCCCCGATCTCCGATCCCCAAGGTCGGCGGAAAATCTAAGGAAGAGATTGAAGCCAGATGGCTAGATATTGATGAAGATACAATAAGAAAAAAACTAATATGTGAACAGGGATGCTCATATGTTCACGGTATGAAAAAATTAATTAGAATTTTGTTTTATCATCCTAAGATTAAAAAGGGATATATCAGAATTAGGAGAGAATTTGTTGATGATTATCATCCTATTATATATTTAACTGCTAAGGAATTCAGTATTAGAGATGGAAAGGAAGTTGCAATGGAGGATGAAATTAAGTTTACCAATTATGATAAAACTAAAAAATGGCTTTCTAAATTTAAAAATCTGAATGAGATTGATAATCCTGAAGAAAACTCTTTTGATGATATTGCAAATTGGATGAAACGTTTAGGATTTGAATTCAAAACTTACACAGAATCTTTTCGCAAAAAATTTAAATCCTCAAATTGCAAAGAAATTGTTATCGATCTTGTTCCGGGTTTAAATCCGTATATTGAAATTGAATGTGATAATGGAGAAGAATTATTTGCAACGGCTAAAAAACTTGGGCTTAAAAAAGAAGATGCCATTTATGGTGGTTATGGTAATGCTTATGCGGTCGTTTATTCAATTGATGTCGATATTCCTAATAATAAAATATCAGAATTTAAATTTGATAATATTGATCAACATTTAGGCAAATTTATTACTGATGAAAAGGCTAGAGCTAAATTCGATGAAACGTTCGAAAAATATAGATATATTATATAACTTTAATATAAATAAATCGCTCAATATATGATTCACTACAATATCCATGGTGTAAGTTCGTAGAACGAACCATGTAAGTTTAAAATATTTGATTCTTAAATTGAATTTTTATTAAAAAAATTATCCGAATTTAATTAAATGGGGAGAAGTAAATATTTTTCTTGAATATTTATGTTCGCAGTTTTCAATTTATCATATTTTATATATTCAGGGTATATTTAATAAATATAGCTACGTAATAAGTTTAAGTAGTCAATTTTAGAGGTAAATAAACGAGTAAGTTATAGAGGAAACCAGACTAATTAAATTTTATAAACTATAATAATTATTTTTTAAATTAAATGATCACTAGCATTTCGATGACAATGGTTACAATATGTGGCACCTTTACTAATCATCAAATCGACAAGATCACGATTACCACCCTTGCAAGCACCCCGAAGTCCACCATCCCAATCGTCAGCCCCTTTTTCAATCATTAAATGAACAATATCACGATTACCACCCTTGCAAGCCTCTATAAGTCCCCCATTCCAATTAGTAGCCCCCTTTTGAATCATAAAATTAACAATATCAGGATGTGGGCAGTGCCCGCCTGCACAGCAGGCACCACCCCTGCAAGCATATTTAAGTCCCAGATTCCAATTGTTAGCCCCCTTTTCAATCATAAAATTAACAAGATCACGATGACCACCCCTGCAAGCCTCCCAAAGTCCCCAATTCCAATAATTAGCCCCATATTCAATCATTAAATCAACAAGATCACGATGACCACCGAAGCAAGCGCCTAGAAGTCCCCAATTCCAATTAGTAGCCCCCTTTTCGACCATCAACTTAGCGATATCACAATAACCATATTCGCAAGCACCCCGAAGTCCCCAATTCCAATTAGTAGCCCCATTTTTAATCATTAAATCAACTAAATCACGATAACCACCCTTACAAGCACCCCAAAGTCCCCTATTCCAATCGGTAGCCCCATTTTTAATCATTAAATCAACTAAATCACGATGACCACCCTTACAAGCACCCCAAAGTCCCCTATTCCACTTATTAGCCCCATATTCAATCATTAAATCAACAAGATCACGATGACCACCCCAGCAAGCACCCGTAAGTCCCCAATTCCAATCATTAGCCCCATTTACAATCATTAAATCAACAATATCACGATGACCACCGAAGCAAGCAGCCCAAAGTCCCCCATCCCAATTTTTAGCCCCCTTTTCAATCATTAAATTAACAATATCAAGATGCGGGCACTGCCCGCAATCGGCACCACCCCTGCAAGCAGCTTCAAGTCCCCGATTCCAATAATTAGCTCCTTTTTGAATCATAAGATCAACAAGATTACGATAACCACCTTGACAAGCAGCTTCAAGTCCCCAATTCCAATAATTAGCTCCTTTTTGAATCATAAGATCAACAAGATTACGATAACCACCTTGACAAGCAGCTTCAAGTCCCCGATTCCAATCTAAGTTATCATTAGTAAGTGAAAGAATTTTAATAGAAATAATATAATTATTAATACAGCAGACTTTAAAATTATTAATAAATTTAAAGTAAATATTACAATATAATTTAAGAATTAAACGATCACTATCAGTTGAATAAAACGAAACGAGGTAAAGAAGATCTTTAAGCATTTGTTTAAGTATATAAAAAATAATTCAATTTTTAAATTAAATGATCATCCATATTTCGACGACAATGCATGCACAATGTGGCCCCTTTACTAATCATTAACTTAACAATATCACTATGATCACTCATGCAAGCATATACAAGTCCCCAATTCCAATAATTAGCCCCTAAACTAATCATCAAATTAACAATATCACAATGCGGGCATCGCCCGCCTGCGACGCAGGCACCACCCCTGCAAGCATATTCAAGTCCCCCATTCCAATTTAATTTATTATTAGTAAGTAGAAGAATTTTAATAGAAATAATTGCATTATTGATACAGCAGAGTTTAAAATCATCAATAAATTTAAAGTAAATATTACAATATAATTTAAGAGTTAAACGATCACGATCAGTTAAATGGGACGAAATGAGATAAAGAAGATCTTTATGCATTTTTAAAGTATATAAAAAAAATTCAATTTTTAAATATGATGAATATATTTGGACCATATACGCAGTCGACAAAAATTGTGCGTAGTTGCACTACGCACGTTCCGCATCAAAACAATTGCCCTAGGGATTAAAATTTAGATATCAGAAGGTTGAAAAAAGTAAAAAGGATCCAACTGAGTATTAAGGTCAGATTAAAGAGAGTAAATGATCATCCAATTTTCGATAACAATTATAACAATATGTGGCCCCATGA
>Ga0209323_10000153_pt1 | contig 41184 bp, 38 predicted proteins | sample Rifsed19ft2_FD_184014 | JGI IMG/M metagenome (GOLD analysis project Ga0209323, IMG submission 184014) | Soil microbial communities from Rifle, Colorado, USA - sediment 19ft 2 (version 2) | ecosystem: Environmental > Terrestrial > Deep subsurface > Rock core/Sediment | place: Rifle, Colorado...
TGGTTTTTTTCAAAAGAACTAGATCCTACCTCTCTATCGGGGGGCTCTCGCTAATCGTCTCGGTGTTAGTATTATTTTTCTTAAAATACCTCACTATTGGAAACCTCTCCGAAATTGGTTTTCGTACTGACAATATAAGTACAACTATTCTTCCCACTTCCATTTATCTTGCCCTTTCAGTCGCAATTTTATTTACCATGCGATATAAACCCAAAAAATTTAAAGCTTTCAGGTGGATTTTTGCGCTGATTTTTCTTTATTTGGTATTCGGTTTTCTTCAACAATTCTTTTTCCAAGCAATATTTACACATACAATAAATAAGCTTGTAGATGAGAAAATTTTAGTAATACTTTTCTCTTCCGTTTTCTTCTCCTCCTTTCACTGGGGATGGGATTCGAAGGGAATTAAATTCGGTTTGATGACCCTTTTCGGGGGAATAGTGATGTCCACGCTGTTCCTAACCAGTCCGAATATCTATGTTTTGGGAATTACCCATGGAATTTTGGCTAGTTTCTACTACTTTATTGTCTATGAAGGGAATATCTTGGAAAAGCGCATTCATCCGAACGTAAAAAGGTCTATCTTGGGAATAATTCATCATTAATCATCGGCCATCGGGGTCGAGTTTTTTCGAAAATCAGCTCACTTGACAACCTGTGGCAAAGATATAATAATTCCCCAATGAGAGAAAGACTCCTCGGTAGACGAAATTTTAGAGAAATTGTGGCTAGCCTCAAAAATAGAATCTTCGGCCCGCCAACTCCACTCCCTGAAACGCCTGCAGAGGCCCCTGACGATCGAAGAATGTGGGAGATATTAAACGTTGTCCCTATCATAGAACTAGACAAATTAACCCCGCAGGAAAGAGCGAGGCTGGAGGAAAAATCTTTACAGGAGCTCCGTGCACAGCTTGACTTCCAGGCCAGCTTAAATAAACCGGTGAGTGAATTTTTCGGCGAAAAGTCATCCCCTCAACCGGCGCCTCGAAGGTAACTGTCAATTAAAGAACTACTTTGTGATACTATTTTTATATGAAACTTAAGCTTGTTGAAAAGCGGGAGGAGGCTAAAGGAACAAAATCATTCCTTTGGGAGCCTGAAAAACCGATAGATTATCTGGCCGGTCAATATTTCTATTTCACTCTCCCAGCCCTTAAGTATCCTGATGCTCGGGGCGCAACCCGGCACTTTACCCTCTCATCTTCTCCAACAGAAGGAAACATTTTAAGGAATACTACCAGAATCCGTGAGGAGTCGGGCTATAAAAAGACTTTGAATGAGCTCGAAATCGGAACCTTAATCGACGGCGAGGGCCCCAACGGCGAGTTTATCTTGGACGAAAATGAAAAAGGGCCCCAGGTTTTTCTGGCAGGAGGAATCGGGATAACCCCTTTTAGAAGCATGATTAAATATGTAGCCGACAAGGGCCTAAATGTTCCCATCCACCTTATTTATGCCAATTCAATTCCAGAGGAAATAGCCTTTAGAGCCGAGCTTGAGGCAATTGCCTCAAAAGGTTCCTGGCTTAAGCTTTCAATGACTATTTCCAAACCCGAAGAATCAAAAGAGAGCTGGACCGGACTAACCGGAAGGATCGATGAAAACCTGATAAGTAAGCTTATAACTGATATCCCAAATTCTACTTTCTGGGTCTGCGGCCCGCCCCCTATGGTTTCTGCCATGGAACAGGTATTGGGCAAATTAAATATCTCCTCAGGCCACGTCCGCAGCGAAAAATTCACCGGCTATTAATCTTGCTTCTCATTATAGGTTTAGGTATAATCATGGCCGTACGTTGACAGGCGAAGCGCAAGAAAAGAGGGAAATATGTCTAAAACTTCCCCCGCGGACATCAGAAAGATCCGGCAGTTCTTTGAACGGCTCTGCCGGGCCCACGGCTGGGAAAGGCCAGGAGGCAATCCTCTGGGGGACGACGAGGAGTTCAGGGCTGCCAAAAGGTTCCACTCCTCCAATCCGCCTGGGGTTCTGGAGCTACGCCTGACATTAAGGCGTCTGCCCGAAGGGTCTCTGGCCGTGAAAGGCATGTACTTCTCCGTCGTATCTGAACTAAATGGCGGGGAAAAGATCATGCCCACCGACTACTTCCTGGAGTACTGGGGAAAGCGGGTCTCGGCCGATCCCAGGATCAGAAAGCCGTCGGACGGCGAGCTTTGGCTGATCTCTGCGCCAAAGGATCTGGATGCCTTTTTTGAGGGCTACGACCATCTCGCCAAGCGGCTCGGCTACCAGACTCTGTTCGAGTAAGTCCAAGGAAGGACTTTAACCGCAAGCACTCGCTTGCGATTAGCGCGCTTCGCCTGTCCTTCCTTTCAATGATATAATTCCAATTAAGCCAACGTGGCTTAGTGGTAAAGCAGCGCTTTCGTAAAGCGCAGATGGTGGTTCGATTCCACCCGTTGGCTCCCAGATGGCAAGATACTATTCAAGGTATGTAACTACGGAAGAAAGGCGCAACCTGCGCCGGGCTCTCCTTTTCGGTCTTCTTACAATTGCTGCTATTATTGGTCTTCTTTTCTTCGGTCTTCCTTCTGTTGCCAAGTTTGCCGCATTTCTTTCCGACTTAAGGGGCAGTACCCAGCCGGTTGATAAAAACGACACCACCCCGCCTGCTCCCCCCAGACTTGGACAGCTTTCTGAGGCAACCAACAAGACTGAAATCGAAATAAACGGGACCACCGAGGAGGGTGCAAACGTTATTCTTAGTCTTAATGGGAAAGAAGAGGAAATTGTTGCCGATTCAGAAGGAAAATTTGTTTTTTCCTTCCCTCTTAAGGACGGAGAAAATCTAATTTCGGCGAAGGCCAAAGATAGGGCCGGAAACGAAAGTCAGGAATCAAAAGTCTATAGCGTTACCTTTGATGATGAGAAACCAGACCTTGAAATTTCTTCGCCCGCGGATGGAACTTCCTTCTTTGGGGAAAAACAAAGACAGGTAACGGTTCAGGGAAAAACCGAGGTAGGAGTCACACTAACAATCAACGACAGAATAGTTAAGGTCGAAGAGGACGGAAGCTTCACTTTTCTAACCACATTGGGAGAGGGAGCAAATTCTTTCAACCTTAAGTCAACGGATAAAGCAGGCAATCAAACCGAAAAAACGATTAGTGTTAACTTTTCTCCTTAAAAGAAACCCCAAGAAGTAGTCCCATCCAGCCCATGACCCAAGGATAAAACAGGCTATTTACGAAAAGACTGTGGAGCAAAAGTGCCACCAGGGAAGAAATAAAGGTCAACCCGTAAATATCTTTGGGAATCTCTCTAATAATCCAGTAAATAAGGTATACAAAAACTATTATTCCTACAACTCCGCTTGTTGCAAGAAGCATAAGAAGGCTTGACTCAATTCCTGAGCAGGCGTGGGATTGGAAATTAGCCGTCTGGCCCAGAAATTTATCCTTAGCAACACATAAATTGTTAAAGCCGACACCAAAGACTGGAGATTTGGCGGTAAGCTTAATGGCCTCCGAATAGCTTTCCAGCCTTGCGAAAATGCTTTTTGTCCTTCCCAGATGAACCCCTTCACTGCCAAAACTGGGAATAAAAAGCACGATAAATGCAAAAATTCCTATAATAACCAAAGCTTTTTTGAGATTTTTTTTGGCCAAAAGAAAGGTCAATATCCCCCCCAAAAAAGCCACATAACCAGCCCTTGAATAGGTCAGGGCCAGGGCCAAAATAAAAACCGCCAGAACCACAAGGAGTTTTTTGTCTCTGCCTATAAATAACTTTGCCAGTGTTGCCAAAAACCCGAAGACCAAAAATATGCTCGTAAAACCCGGATCCAGAAAAGTTCCCACAATTCTAAAAAGGTGGTCGTCCCATCCCCAGACCGTAAAAGGCCTAACATCCGGATAAAAGAAATATTGGAAAAGACCAAAAATCGCAATAAAAAATCCTATATAGGCAAGTGAGCTAAAAACGAAGGCCTTAACTTTTTCGCTTTTTTGAACAATCCTAAAACAGGCAGCGAAAAATAACGAATATGCGGCCAACCTTACGGCATAAAGTGCTCCGGGCAAAACCTCGACGGGCTTAAAAATACTCAGAGAAAAAACAAGCGAGAAAAACAAAACCCAGAGAAAATTTTTGATGGGAGCGAAAAATGTTGGCAACTTTTCCTTGTAGATCAAAACTCCTATCCCAAGAAGTCCCGCTATTATATCGGCGGGGTGAAAAGGAACAGAAAATCCGAAAACATTTGTTCTTATGCTTAAAAGTTGTCCGAACGGAAAGAGGGCCAGGTACGCAAAAAGCAAGAACTCTTTCAGTTTCTTTGTTTTTGATAAATCCATAACTTACTCCAGGACAGAAACGAATGAAAACTCATCATCAAGGCCAACAAAAAACCTCTGTTCCCGTCCAAAAAACCCAACCGAAAAATCCAGTTATTGATAAACTTCCCTCTTGGCCAAAAGATAATTTTCATTAAGTTCGACTTTTTCCCTTCCTTCTTCTTTGCATCAACGTCCAAGTCCGAATGAAAGTTTATATCTTTAATAAATTCTCTTAATGTTTGGTGGGGATAATGCAAAAGCGGACTATTAAGTGTCTTTGTTCGCCCCGTTACCTTCCAAACTTCATGAACGCATCTTTCCCACTTTCCCCCCGATTTCCTGGCAAGCCTTAAGAACAAAAGGTTTGCCGTTTCTCCAAATTTAAGTTTTTTGCCCCAAAGATAATCGTCGCGCCTCATATAATAGCCAACATGGGGATTCCCCGGACGGTTTATCTCATCAAGTATTTCCTCTTCCAGTTTTTGGTTAACCCTTTCGTCTGCGTCAACAAATAAAACCCATCTATTAGTGGCTTTTTCAAGTCCGAGATTTCTCTGGGCCGAGAAATCTCCACCAAGAGGTCTGATAAATATTTTTGCTCCCGATTCTTTTGCAATATTTACTGTCTTATCTTTTGACTCATCGTCGATAACTATCACCTCGTCGCAAAACTTCAAAGATTCGAGGCAATCTCTAAGATTCTCTTCTTCGTTTTTTGTCAAGACAACGGCGGATAAATTCATTTCTGCACCTTTTTGACTACGGCAACATTATTAAGCCATTTTATATCTTTTGTTCCCTGGGGCAACCTTAAAATATCGTCGTAGATTGTGTAGGAAAGACTGGCTCCATTGATGGGTTCGTTGCCCAAATTCCACAAAAGATATCGATAGTTTTGCGAATATTCTTCGGAAAAGTAATCCCAGGGGCCCACTCTTCGAAGTGTGAACTTTTCCCCTTTGGCATCCGAAATGATATAACGGGCAATTTCTTTTTGCAGTTTATAGGGAACAAAGTCCGGCGTTAGGGTCGCGTCTTTAACCTTCCCATAAAAAATATAGTGGCCGAAAAAAGCTTTGAGGTTGAAAAGGATAAGAAGCAAAAAAACAACAGTCCAAAGACCAGACTTATACTTATCGGCCAGCATCCCGATAACGATCGGGGGTATTGTAAATAGCGGCAGGAAATAGTGTATGGGTGGAGCTCCATGAATAAAAACCCCGGCCAAAACACTTGCAAGGCTTAGAAATATAAGAAAGATTCCGAAATCCTTAAAGACTTTTTTGTAGCTTTGTTTCAATAAAATCCCTGCCAGAACAAAAAACACAATTGTGGAGACAATCCACAAAGGCTCGTTAAGAACAAACATCTTTCCGAAAAATTCGTTGATGATATTTAAAGAACCGCTAAATGATTCGGCGGTCGGATTATTTTTGGGATACAATCCGACAAATCCGGCAATTCGATAGGGAATCCAGACCGCAAAGCTTTTCAGCATTGAGAAACCCTGTTGGGCGTCGTAAATCACGCTGGGGAGATTGGCCAAGATAGCCCCCAGAAAAACCAGAGAGTAATGTTTTAACTTTAGAAATCTTCTTTTCAGGACAAAAACCAGGAACAAAACCGGCAAAATCAAAATCGGACTGAAGTGGAAGTTAAAAAACAGACCGAAGAAAAATCCCAACCAAAAGATATTCTTTGCTTTTCCCCTCCAAAGCTGCCAAAGAAAATATACAAAGGGATACCAGATAAGCCAGTTGAAAATATAGAGTCTGGCCATCCTCGAAAACCAAATCCAAATCGGTGAAATGGCGATTAGGACGGATGAAACAAGAGCAACTTTTTCGTTAAAAATTTTCCTGACAAATAAATAGTTAAACGCAACTGCCAATGTCCCAGCCACAATTCCGACCCAAGCTCCCATTAAGGGTTCTGGCCCGAGAGCTTTCATCAGGGGCATCATTAACCAGTAGTAAAGAGGGCCGTAGGAGATCCAGTTATGAGAAGTTGGGAGACCTATCAACAGAAGCCTATTGGAGGCAAGCGCATCTCTGACATACAAAAGCTCTGTTCCAAACTCTCCCGAAAAAACAAAGTTGTCCGCAATTTTATACGCCCGCAGGATAAAAGCGGCAAGGATAATTAAAAAAACAATGATTTTTTCAGACCTTTTCATTTTTAAAAACCTTGGCCAGATAGTAAAAAACCACAGGCAGGCCCGCTGCGGCCCCAATTATCGTCGCGTACCCTGCCCCGACTATTCCAAACCGGTTTACCAAAGGAATCAGGGGAATAATCATGGCCAAGATTCCGACCAAGGTTATCAGCGTAACAATTTCTTGCTTTCTGACGGAAAGAAAAAGCGAATAGGCGGAATTGGAAATTGATTTTAGTATTCCGAAAATAGCCAAAACTTTTAGTGCTCCGACTGCCCCCAGCCATTTTTCTCCCAGTAGAATTAACACCACTTCTTTAGCAAAGAAAAAAAGAAGCAACCCAAAGGGAATAACAAAAAGAAGAATTACTGCCGTTACTTTTAAGAAGGCCTTCCGCAGTCTGTGTCTATCCTCGGAAATCTTTGAATAAGTCGGGAATGTTACTTTGTTAAAAACCTCTCCCACTTCGCTAATGGGTAAGGTAGAGACTCTATATGCCTGCTGGTAAAGTCCCAGGGGTCCAGTTCCCAGAATTTTACCAACAGCGATATCGTCGATATGCTGAAAAAGGTACTCAAATGTTCCCGCAAAGGTAATCCACTTGCCCCGGCCGATCACCTTTTTCACCTTTGTAGAATCAAACTCCAATGAAGGTCTGGGTTTGGCCGCAAAGAAGGAAATAACTACTTCGAAAATGGCTGCTACGAACATTCCCCAAATAAGGGCGTATTCAGACTTTGTTAAAATTCCCAAAGCGATTGCGAAGGAGGTATCCACCAAGAAAATGAAGGACCTAAACCAAAACTCTTTATTAAAGGCCAGTTCCTTCTGAAACTTTACGACCGAGGGATTGATGAAGCCTCGGACCAAAGGAATAAGAGCCGCAAACCGGATTAAATTGAGCGCGTTTGCAGAATTGAAAAAAGAAGCCATAAAAGGCGCGATAATTAGGATGACGATAGAAATTAAAATGCCCCTAATTATTGAAACAACCCAGGCCGTAGAAATATATTCGTCGGTCTTACCTTCTTCTTGAATCAGAACTATATTGATTCCGGTTTCGGTTAAAATTTCCAAGAGGCCTAAAACCAAAACCGCTATGCCGTAAACTCCAAACTGCGAAGGGCTTAAGATTCGGGCCAGAATAATGGTTTTAAGAAGCGTCATCCCCCGAGTAGACCCCCGAAGAAGTGCCATCCAGGAGATTCCCCTAAAAGTGTCCTTAAAATATCCCACGGCTAACTGATTATACCTTTAATGAAGCCACTCATCACAGCAGAGTCGGAAACAATCTGAATGATTGAGTCCCAAAGTGAAACTCTCCAGTTCCTACATTCCGAATAAATTTTTCTGAATGCCCAAAATCCGTACAGCAAAATTCCCAAAATTAGTAGATAGAGAAACGGGGGATTAGCGGAGAAAAATAATAGACTTAACCCCGCTATATATCGCCCAAATACCGAAAGATCTTTTATATTGTGCGACCAAAATCCTTTTCCGGGAAATAAACAAATTTTTGTTTTTACATCGCCTTTCGCATACCCATAAATTTTTCTCGCAAACTTTCCCAAAGATACCGGTATTCCCTACTCTACCAAGGCGTTTTTCATTCGTGAAATTCTTATTGACAATCTTTAGAACAGATATGACACTAAAATTAGTATATGCACTTTAGGCAAAAGGCCATACTGCTCTTTTTACTCGTAATAATGGCCCAAATAGTATTATTTATAGTAATTCCCTCAAATTCCTTGGCTCAAACAATTCTCTTTCAAGATAATTTCGATGATGCCAACGCAAGCGGTTGGGGTGTGATAGGACTTCCAGGATGGAGTGTTGTTAACGGAGAGTATGGCATTCATCTAGAGCCGGGCGTGAGTAATTCAGTTCCTTCAGATAACCTTTGGGATCAAAATTGGAACCAATACATATTTCAGGTCGATTTAAGAGGAGTTTCTGGCACAGATAAAAACTTGGTGTTTCACTTCATAGACAACTCAAGTTTTTATAGTCTTCACCATACTGGGGGATATCTTTATTTCGCAAAATATATTAATAACTCAGAGTATAGATTTGCAGATCCCCTCTATTACCCCCTGCAAAACGGCACAACCTACCATTTCAAAATAATAGTAGATGGGGATCATCTAAAAATACTTGAAAACGATCAACCCCTGTTTGATATTCATGACAGTTCTGGTCCGAAAATTCAAGGCGGCAAAATAGGCCTTAGGGTCGGAACGGGTGCTGTGTCCCCCACAGAAGTTTGGTTTGATAATATAGTTGTCAAATCTTTAGAGCCTCCACTTCCGTCTCTTAATGTTCCCGACCTAAAACAATATGATACGCCCTGGAATAACGATGTCTACGATCATGCCAATAATTGGTCATTGAATCCGACCATAGAAAGGTGGGGGTGCGCATTGACATCTGCCTCAATGGTCTTAAAATTTCACGGGCATTCTTTGGCTAACCCAGACACTTTAAACAATTGGCTAGAGATTCAACCCGATGGATATTTAAGAAACGGACTTTTAAATTGGCTTGCTGTTTCTCGTTATACAAGACTAAATGACAACCCAGAATCTCCCACACTTCTTTACCGACGATTAGCACCGAGTAGCGCCAATTTAATAAATGAGCTGACTCGATCTCGACCAGCCATTTTGGAAGAACCAGGTCATTTTGTGGTGGCTAAGTCACAACTTTCTGGTTCTTTCGGCATAAATGACCCAGCCCATTCTGATAGAACCACCTTGTCATCCTATGGAAACTCTTATTCTGCAATTGGATCTTATCAACCAACTCACACTGACCTTTCCTATATTCTCTTAGCGATTAATCCAGGCGTAAATCTTGCTGTTTTCGATACTGATCAAAACGAAATTAGCGGATTTACCTTTCTAGACGAACCTTTAATCGATGACGTTGCTGGGATCGTAACAGGTGGGGATTCCTTGAACATCTTTCTCTTTCCGAATCCTCCAGGGGGAAATTATAATGTGGAAGTTTCTGGTTCGTCAGGTAGTTACAGCTTAGATTCTTATCTTTATAATCAACATGGGGAAGTGACACAATCTTCAACTCCAGGGCTGATCACTAACGGGTATAAAGATAAATTTCTAATTAGTACTGGGCAAACACAAGGAATAAAACAAGAAATAACAATCGATAGCCTTATCGAAGATTGGGATTCGGCTCGAAATCAAAATCTTGTCCCAAGTCGTGGTTTATATAAAACCATTAGATTGCAACTTCTCGCAGTCAAAAAATTTATAAGCCGAGGAAGAATATCTGTAGCCAAAAAGATACTGGGTACAGTCCTGCGTCAAATAAAACACAAATCACCAAAATTCATGGACCACCTTGTATCTCAAATTTTTCAAACTAATCTTCAGTCTCTTATTAATTCCCTCTAAGGAACCTTGGGCGATATAATGCTAAAAGTTTATAAATAACTATTCCTATTATTACTATGGTTGCTATCCACCAAAACCAAACAAAGGGAGGGGTAAGGGTGTCAGTACCGGTAAAACGGCTATGGATGCTAATAAAAATAAAGGCCAAATAGTTGAGAATGTGGAATTTCCTCCAGTGAACCCTTAACCAGGGTTGTGTCCGAAGCTTAGCGGCAAGAACTGCCAAAGTAATTAGCCAAAATCCGACTCTCCCAAATGTATAAAGAAACTCTGTTTTATTTGCACAAATTACACAGACATCCGTAAAAACATAAAAAGGATCTAAAATTCCAAGTGATTTAAATCTTAAAAGAACAAACAAAAGGGGGTGAAGTAAAACCAAACTATAAATTACAGCTCCCTCCAGAACATGGAATTTAAAAACCCATCCTCCCAATTTTTCAATCCACTTGTCCATGAAGGAACCCAAAATTATCTGCCAGAAGAGCATCGAAAATGCCAAAAGCGCTACTATCCGTTGGATGAAGTTAATGGTCAATACGGGCGTGCTTAATGCGAAATCTAGCGGAGTTACCTTTAAAATAGTAATCGGACCAATCGAGAGGACAAGAAGCCAGATAAAATAAAAAAGGAACTTTTTCATAGCTTCATAATATCATATCACTAAGATAAGTTGGGGTCTTAAGGGCAACAAAAAGGGTGGTCGCTGAGGGACTCGAACCCCCGACCTTCGCAATGTGAATGCGACGCTCTAACCAGCTGAGCCAAGCGACCTTGAAGCAATATTATATCATCCAAGTCATTTTCACTGCCAGTTGACAAACCTTTTCACCGACTGTAAAAGTAATACGTAATGGTTTCAGTCATTAATCTCGGATGAACCAGGTCAAGGCCCCTACCTCTTTAGTAGATTCGGGTAAAAAATACCCGGAGGTTTTAGAAGAAGTAAAAGGAAAAAGTTTTGAAGAACTAATTAGCCCCCCCAAAAATCTTTCAACAGCAAAAGACCGCTTTCAACTCCAAAGAACCTTATATATAAAACTCTCCGATGGAGACGACATAACTTGGGAGGAGGCAAAATTAGGGATAAAACCGCTTCCAAGCATTTCTGCTCCAGCTGACCTTTACAAAAATTTAAAAATTGCCAGAATGCCCGAAGAAATTATCGCTAAAGCCGAAAAAAGCAGAATGTTTGCCCTTTCAATTTTAAACCACCCCGAAAGAATAAAAATCTTAAGGGAAGCCAAAAAACAGGAGTTTAAAAAACCTTCCTTGGCTCATAGCCGCGTCCTCGACAGGGCCGAGGTTGAGCATCGCCTGTTAACGTTTTCCGATGTAGCCCCGGTTCAGCCTGATTTAACCTCCGAAAGACTCCATAGAAGAAAACTTCTTGCCCAGGGGCCATTTATTCCCACAAGCAGAAAAAAAGGGGTGGGAGTAAGGCTGCCCCTAACAACCGGTTCAATGACAACGGGAAATCCAGAAATGATCGCGGTCTCGGCCATGTGCGGAGTCCTGGCAACTACCTATAAAGAAGGCTTGTGTGCCTTTCCTGAAATTCAGGCCGAGGTTACTAGCGCCGCCGTAGAAATCATCCATGAGGCAATTGCCAAAGATCCTTTATGGAAGGATCGGCCCGACAGAAAAGAACTTCTTTCCTTCTGGCTCTCCCAAATTGGGATAACCGTTGAAACCGACGAACGCCAAGCCGTTAAAAGGGTAAAACTACTTATGCCCCTTATTAAGAAGAGGCGGCTTTCCTCTCTTGCGGTCAGAATCTATAATCCCCAGGTCTCAAAAGAAACCGTCAACACAGTTAAAAGACTCAAAAAAGAATTCGGAGACACCTTGGAAATTTTTGCGGGCCAGGCAAATAGTGTCGAAGCGGCCCAAGAACTTATCGATGCCGGAGCCGATGCGGTTGGACAAGGAATTGCCGGGGGTCTCCGCTGTACCACCTCGATTGTCAGCGGTGTTGCCGTTTCGGTTTTAAGGGATCTCTGGAGAATGAGAGGCAAGGTTGACGCCCCGATTTTTGTCGATAGCAGCGTCTCCTATTTCTGGTCTTTGGCCTATTTATTGGGTGCCTCGATGCTGGTTAAGCCCAGCCACTTTGTCGGCATTGAGTCACTCGGCGGGAGATTCCCTTTTGTCAACGGAACGGGCTACTTCGTCCCTTATAACGGCGAAGCCTCGGTCGTAAACAAAGAACACGTCGGAAAACTGATGAAAAACGGAAGGCCTTTTGCGCCCGAAGGCCTCGGAGGATTTCAAAAAATAGATCTCGGGCTTGCGAGCATTCCGGACAATATCCTTGATACCATCATTAATTTCTTAATTCCTCCTTTTGTTTTTCAAGGAACATCAAGCGGGAGACGGTTCTTCTCAATTTCCGATATGCACAGAGAGGCCGATTTGGAATTTTTGTGGGAACTTTCGGAGGAGTCGCGAAAAATAAGAGGCGCCTGGGGTCCTGCCTTTCATATAAGATGACTTCTATTTTTAAGAGCTGGAAAGCCGGGGCTGTTCTTTTAACAGACGCCGGATGGGGCGACAGCGGTAAAGGTAAGGTCGTAAGCGCCCTTGGCCCTGAAATCGCTGCTAAAATTATCGGAGGCCATAATGCCGGCCACACCATTGTTAACGACCTGGGAACATTCGGGCTTGGCCTTACCCCTTCAACAATTTCGTTACCCAGGTGTCTGAGCATTATTGGCCAGGAAGTTGTCATCAATCCCGTTTTTCTTATCGAGGAAATTAAAAACCTGAAAAAGCGCGGTATTAGTATTTCTCCAAAAAACCTGATGCTCGATGCCCGTTCGCATCTGGTTATGCCATGGCACGAGACAAGGGATGCTTTATCGGAAGAAGCCAGAGGCAAGGCTGCAATAGGGTCACTCCACTTGGGTGTCGGTTGGACTTATTCAGACAGGATTAATAGAAGAGGCCTAAGGCTTATGGATTTACTTGCCCCGGACTGGAAGGAAAGGATCGCAAAAGAGATGAAAAATCAGACCTGGGTACTCGAAGACATGCAAAAGGACGTCAAAAGGAAAACGGGCAAAAGAAGCGTCGTGAAGGCGGCTCTTTCCCGAAAGAAAATTTTCGAGATAGCCAAAAAAACCAGAAGGTTTTTGACTTCCTTTACCGATAACACAACAGAAATTGTTTGGAAAGCACTGGCTCAAAATAAAAAGGTTCTTTTTGAAGACTCCCATGGTGGCATGCTCGATGTAAGCCACGGTTCATGGCCGTTTACCACGGGAGTCAACACCTCCTTCGGTGGTCTCCATCGCTCCTTCGGTGGAAAAGCGGTAAGAGCGGTTGTAAGGGTTGTTGTCGCCATAAAAGCATATCAAACCCGGGTTGGCGGAGGTCCTATGCCAACGGAAGACCTCGGAAAATTCGGAAGCTATGTCAGAGAAAGAGGCGGAGAGGTCGGCACCCGAAGCGGAAGAGCCAGGCGCTGTGGGGCATTTGACGTCCCTCTTCTAAAATACGGACTTAAAATCGTGGGGGCAGGCAAAAACGACGAGATTGCGCTAACCAAACTTGATGTGCTATCGGGCCTTAAAAAAATTCCTATCTGTATCGCCTACCAGTTTAAAGGTAAGACCTATCGGGAAGCTCCCCATGCGGACGCAGAATTCTTATATCAGGTCAGGTCCCAGGTAGTTTATCTTTCCGGGTGGAAAGAGGATATCTCGTCGTTAAGAAAATTCAAAGACCTTCCCGAAAGTGCTCAGAAATATGTTTTATTTATCGAAAAGCTTCTGGGAACCAAAATCACATTTATTGGAACGGGAAAGCACAAAGATGATATGATACTCCGATAATAAAATGGTAAACATAAACCCCGGATTTGAAGTTGCTCGGGAAAATGCTTCCTTAAGGGAAGGTACGGCTATTTCAAACTTGGACGGGAGGCTTTGGGAAGAAATGGGTTCCCAGGTAGGAAGATATTTCGGTGATGAAGCAATGGTCAGAGCCAGGGTCGGAATCGAGGCCAGATATCTGGTTGCTCTGGCGAAAGCCGGGGTTATCAGAAAGCTTACCTCAAAGGAAAAGGAAATCCTTCTAACCCTGCATAAAAAAATCGACAGCAAAGTCTACCGACAACTCAGAAAGATCGAAACCGAGATAAGGCACGATGTTATTGCCATGACGGCAATCATGAAAAATCTCCTCTCAAATCGCAAATCTTTATTGGACATCGTCAATCACGGCTGGGTGCATTGGGGGCTGACCTCAGAAGACGTCGATAACCTTTCCAAAACATCCCTCTTAGTCTCCTACTTAAACGACGCTTATCTTGCCGAGGCTCAAAAAACCCTGGCGAGTCTAGTGACACTTGCCCAGAAAACCAGAAATACGGTCGTCCCCAGCAAAACCCATCTCCAGCCGGCTATTCCGACAACCTTGGGAAAAGAAATTGCTCTTTTCGGGATACGACTGGCAGAGCTTTTCCTGGATATCAAAAAACTAAAATTGAGAGGAAAATTAACGGGCGCCGTGGGAACCCTTGCCGCACAAAAATTTGTCCAACCTAAAATAAATTGGGAAAAATTCAGCCGAGATTTCGTCGAATCCTTAGGACTAGAACCAAATGTCTACACTACCCAAATAGAATCGCGAACCAGACTAGTTGAACTTCTAAATAAAATTGCATTGGTAAACAATATTCTGGTCGACCTCTCGCAGGATATGCGGATTTATATCGGCCTTGACTGGTTTCATCAGGAGGTCAAAAAAGAAGAATCGGGCTCTTCCGCCATGCCCCAGAAAGTCAATCCCATCGATTTTGAAAATGCACAAGGCAACGCCCTTCTCTCAAACTGGATTATCGACGGATTGGCAAGAACCCTTCCTGTATCCTGGCTGCAGAGAGACCTTGTCGATAAAACCATCCTCAGGAATCTGGGTTTGCCATTCGGATACTCTCATATCTCTCTTATTTCTACGTCTAAAGGCCTGTTAAGGGCTTCTGTCAACTCAGTCAAAATAGAAATGGATTTAAATTCTGATTGGAGCATCGTTTCCGAAGGAATCCAGACCTATTTAAGGGCTCAGGGAATTGGACAAGCCTACGACTCTCTCAAAGAGTTAACCAGAGGCAAAAGACTTGAGAAAGCCGACATCTCCGCTTGGGTTGATGGATTGAAAATCGGCAATCTGGCTAAAAAGGATTTACTCGGAATCTCCCCGCAAAATTATACGGGTTATGCAAAAGAAATTAGCGCTGATATGCTTCGCGAAATACAAAAAGCTATTAGGAAACTTAAAAAATGAGAAATAAAGAAACGGGTTTTGACCCAAAGGTTTACGAAGGCTATTCCCAAGTCAGGCCGATAGCCAAAATAGAAGAGGAGCGTCCTTGGAACTTTTTGGAAATCGTCCAAAGATATATCCCTGAAGGCGCAAGGTTTTTGGATGCCGGGTGCGGGAACACATTCAAGCTGGAAGAGCTGGCCGGCTCAGGAACACCTGTAGCCAGATTTACAGGGTTTGATATTAATCAAAAACTGCTTCGGGAAGCTCAGAATAAATCCTTAACCTCGCACCTTAATTTGGATTTGCTCAGAGCAGACATTAACTCTCCCTTTCCATTTCCCGACCAGAGTTTTGACGTCGTCACTTTCATGCTTGCCCGCCATAATGCAGCCGAGGCATATAGGGTCCTTAAACCTGGCGGAATTGTAATTATGGAACGGGTTGGCGAAGGCGAAAAGCGGGAGGTTAAAGTTCTTTTTGGAAGCGACAAGGAAGGTCCGCGCGGCTATCTAAGCGAAAAGGAGGAAGGAAGTCTTTTGGCAGAATATCTGGGCGATTTCAAAGCCGCCGGTTTTAGCATTCTTGAAGCCCTGAGCGGCAAATGGGCAACCTGGGTGGACAAGAAAGGGCTTTTGACTCTTCTGCAAAATACTCCCTTTGTCAGGAAGTTTGATCCGGCCAAAGATGCTGCGGCCGTGGATGAAGCTGAAAGGTTGTTTACAACCGAAAAGGGAATTGCCTTAACCCAGCACAGATTAGTGATTGTCGCACTTAAATAGACTTATGAGCCCAGAGCTTCAGTCCTTTTCTAAAGAGATAGGGAGCCGGCTCCAAACGGCAGATACTCTTGATCAAGTAAAAGGCCAACTTTTGATTCTGGTTGGGGAATATAAAAGAGCTCATCCCCAAACAGAAATCTGGTTTATCACCGGAATTATAGCTGCTGACGGCCCCGACTATAAACAAAGGAACAGAGAAAGACTCCGAAATTACGGTTATACCATTAGAGAAAAGATGGGACTGGTTGCATTTTCGGCCGTAGACGTTTTCGATTCGAGTCTGCTTGACCGAATAAAACAAAACGGCAATACAAGCAGTGACTTTACGCCTATGTGGTGTGAATTTATTTCCCAGGCTGGGCCCTTACTGGCTGGAATTATTTTAACCCCCCGTTGGGCAATTTCCGGAGGCTGCACAAAAGAAGTTGATACTGTAAAAAGAATGGGGGGAAGGATACTTGATTTGGAAGATATTCTCTTAAAAGCACTTGTTTCGGAAAGAAATAATCCTCATAATTAAAGTATGTTTAGGCGTCTCGGCGCATTTTTTTTGGACATTTTGGAGGTAATCGTATTTGCGGTTGCCATCTTTCTTTTTATTTATCTTTTGGTCCTCCAGCCCCACAAGATAAAAGGGGCATCGATGGACCCGAACTTCTTTGACGGGGAATACCTTTTAACCGATAAAGTTACCTACCGCTTCGGGGAGCCTAAAAGGGGAGACGTAATCGTCTTTAAGGCTCCCACAGGCAACGGGGACGAGTTTATCAAAAGAATAATCGGCCTTCCCGGAGAAAAGGTTTCGGTTAAAAGCGGAAAAATGTACATAAACGAAAAGGTCTTGGAAGAAAAGTATCTGGATGCGAGCCTTATCACCTCTGCAGGGTATTTCCTTCAGGAAGACCAAAGCGTAAGCGTTCCTGAAGGGGAATACTTTGTTTTGGGAGACAACCGTCCGCACTCATCCGATTCCCGGGCCTGGGGATTTATTGCCAAAAAGAAAATTACGGGAAGAGCCTGGCTTATCTATTGGCCACTCAAATCTGCGGGGATTGTTAAAAAGGTTAACTACAACTAAGGCGCAAGTCTCCTGAAAAAGAACGGGAGGGACCATTTGCATCCATGATGGGTGCATTTGGGAGCCCTCCCTTGACTACTGTAATCGGATTACCCTACTCACTCTTCGCTTTTGACCTCCTTTATCACCAGTTCGGCTCGTCTTTTATCGACGTCGATACTGAGCAGGCGCACAACGACGCGACTACCTGGCAAGACTTTTGCCAGAATCGCGGCGTTCTTTGAAACGTGCGCCAGCCCCTTACCACCCGCGGTCAGGTGGACAAACGCGCCGTACTGGACCAAGTTTTCCACTCGGCCCTCCACTTCCATACCCGGCGCAAGCCGCAGGAAGGGGTCGTTCTCCGGCAGCAATGCTGACAGGATAAGATTGGTTCTTTCCTCATTGGCCTCGACGACCTTTCCTGCTATTTCCGTTCCTATGGAGAGGTCAAGCATGCCGTCGAAGGTCAGGCTACGAGGAATGAACGCCTCAAGGCTCGGGGAAATCCAGAGCGTCAGTCCCGCACTGATGGACCCGATCACTCTGCCCTGAACCTTGCTCCCAACCGGATAGTCCTGGAGGATTCTTTCTTTCCATCCAGAATCTACCACCTTGGTCACCCAAAGCTGGTTGGAGCGTGCATAGAGCACATTAAGCGCCCTATGGAAACTCTTATCCCCATCGTAGGATTTGTACTCAAAGAGCTGATCCTGAGTCATCCTCCCACGATAGCAAAGCAGCCCTCCGATCCAGGCCAGGTTTCCCTGCTCCCAACCAAGTATTGAGTGAAGCTTCTCGGAAATCCGGGACAACGGAATCCGAGTTTCCCTATCGGTCTGGCGTTTAACCCTGATCTTGTATTTCTGCGTCTCTCCCGGCTGGAATTCCTTTGCGGGTTTTGGCAAACCCTTGCCCGAGACGGAAACTAGGAAGAAGATCCCCTCTTCGGGCCGACTCCCTTCCAGCTGGAAGAAAACCCTATCCTTCCCCCTGACTTCAGCAACACAGGCTTCGGTTTCAATTTGCCCGTTGGAACTTCCTGCTCCCATGAGCACGTCCAGTTCTTTCTCCAGAATAGGCAGACTTGTTACCTTGACCCGATGCTGCGAGGTGTTTACTTCCTCGACGACCGCACGCAGGGTTGTGCCCACCGCCAGTCGATCAAGCAGAGACGAGCTGAAGGTGAAGGATAGGTCCTCCGGTTCCATCAGGATCTCGTGACCGGATTCCTTCTCCTTGACCACCAGAGACGGACGGAAATCGCCCGGGTATTCTTCCTTCCCAACCACTTCTACCCAGACTTCGTCCGAAACTTGGTAGCGCTGACTGAAGAGATCGAAAGGATCTGGAAGGGGAACGGGCTCGAGGATCACCACAGGGCAACCAGGATCGGTAAAGTCGTAAGCTACGACTTCGGCCAATACCCTGCTACCCAGCGGATATTCCTGACCGTCAGCAACCTGAAGTTTCGCCTGAAACTCCAAGGCCACTGCCTCTTCAGGCGAGGAAAGTACGGGGTGTTCTTCTTCCTGCGCTTCCCCGTTGTCCTCTTCGTTCTCCATCTCCTCCTCAATCAAGCGGTATGCCTCTTCAACCTCTTTTCGACCTGAAACCTTTTCCTCAAGGGAGACGTCGATCTGCCCATCCTGGCTCGATGTTACCGAGCATTCAAAGCGGGAGCTGATCGCAACCGCCTGGTCGAGGAACAGCCTTGAAAAGGCCCCGGTTACTCGCTTGTCAACCGAGGCTTTAGCCTCCCACTCGGAAACGAACTTTCCGAGAAGGATCGGGCTGTACCCCATTTCGTCAAGTACGCCGAAGTACTCTTTCCATTCGGGAAAGGTGGCCATTGTCAGGATGACCGAGCTTCCTTGCTGCGGCTTTGCCCCCGCCTGGAAATTGTAAGTTCCAAGAGAAGGAGCCACTATCCCTCTGACCTCCGGCAAGCAAGCCGCAAAGAGCATCCGTACGCGGTCCAGCAGATTAAACTGGATACCGCGTCGGGCTGTCTCTTTGCTGTGACGATAAAGGGCCTCCAAAACAGCTTCACGCTGTGTTTGGATATCGAGAAGAACCCGATGATTGACGAAGTTGGCTTTCGCCCACTTCTCTCTCTGGCTCTCCTTTTCCTCCTCGGTTTTGCCCTCCGAGCCCAACGGCTCGCTCCAGAGGCTGTAGATCTTGAGACAGAACTCAATATCATCGAGGCAGCCAGTCATGAGCCCCCGGTGAATTTGAGCCACATCTCTTTTGGTGTAGGCGTCCCAATCCCATTTCCAGGTCAGCAGCCGGCGCTGGCCGCCGTTCTTGATTATCGGCAAGACGGTGGCAACTTCAATCGCCACTCCGAGCTGATCTGCCTTCATAACCAAGTCTGCCAACAGGATAGGATACGGGATGTACTTCACCAGTAGCCCGTATTCGGTGATTGAACCCTCCGAATCCAGGGCCCCCTTAGATTTCAGGGCAACCTCGGCTCGTGCAAGTTCCTTTGCATCGGGAGAATCGATCCAACCTGAAGTGATGTCGTCAAATCCCGAAGCCTTGGAGGTAAGGATCACTTCCTCCATCGACGATCGCTGAATTGCCGGCGTCGGGTAGTCGAGCATCAATTCATTGAACTGCTTTTCGGTGTATAGACAGTAGACTTCACCTTCGGCAGTTCTTCCAGACCTTCCCCAGCGCTGTCTGGCATTGGCTTTGCTGATAAGAACCGGAACAACTTTTTGGGAAGTCGTCCCCCGGTCCCACTGGCCCTGAAATTCCAGGCCGCTGTCGACAACATACACAACTCCCTCGACAGTCAGCGAAGCCTCAGCCACGTTCGTACTGATAATCACCCTAACCTGTAAGGAATCTCCCGATTGTTCAACGAACTCTTTCTCTTCCTCAGGCAAGTGCGCGTAGAGCTCGTGAACTACCACCACATCCCTGAACTTCTCGTTTTGGTATACCTCTCGCCTGATGATCGTGGCCACCTCTTTGATCTGGGCAACTCCCTGAAGAAACCCAAGGATGTCACCCCACGGCTTTCTTTTCTCGACGATCTCGGTCAGCAGCCATATCACCTTGCGCGTTAGAGCCCGAACCACAAACTTTCCCGATCTGGCCAGATCCTCCAAAGGCAAGGCGTCTTCACCCTCGGCAAAGAACACTTGGTAGCCGAACTTCCCCTTCCCTTCCAGATCGACAGTTTTGGCGGTATTCCTGCCAAAAAAGTCGACGAACTTCTCGGCGTTGATCGTTGCACTGACGATGAGAAGTTTGAGGTGCGGGTAAAGAGGAAGTGCCTTCTTGAGCAACCGCAGGATTTGGTCGATATTGGTCGAGCGCTCGTGGGCCTCATCGATCATGATCAGGGAAAGGTCCGAAAGACCTCCCCGCTGGATCAAGTTAATGAGTGTCCCGTCGGTTTCGAACACGATCGTGTTCATCCTGTCGGCGTTTGGTAACTTGCTGTGTCTGAAACCAACATCCAAGCCCGCGCCGATTCCCGAACCGATAAGTTGCTCTCCCAGATACTTGGCGATTTTCTCGGTCGCAAGTATCCTCGGCTGGGTGATGAGTATCTGCCCTCTGCGGGTGAAGAAATCTTTCTCTCCCACCTCGTCAGGCGGATTCATCAGCCAGTAAGGAAGAGCAGTTGACTTGCCCGAACCCGTCGGCCCTACAACCACGACAACCTGGTGTTCAGGGTCCTTCAACCACTCGTAAATCTCGAACACCTTCTGTCTGGTCAAGCCGAACCTATTCTCGTCGAAACCCGGGGTAAAAACGACCGCCTCGTGTTTGCGCGGCGGATGGTAAACTGAACCTAACCATCCTGCCTGCATTGTGGTCAGGTCGGCTCCGGGAAGGGGCGCCAAATCAAAATAGCTAACGCCCATCGACGACTTCCATTTGCGGTGGATCGGCTGGTGGTCTTTACAGTATTCCGGTCTCGAATGTCCGTGCTCCTTCATCCTTTGGTGAGAAGTATCCGAATACTCAATTGGGGTTCCACAAACCTTACAAGGTACAACCCACTTTTTAGCCATGATTCCCTCCTTTGGGGTATAGGCTTAATTGGGTAATCCGATATGTTAATGTACCCTTTCGAATCCTACCGGCAAGCATAATGCCGCTCGAATACAAAAGTTACGCGTATATTACCACAGCAAGGCTAAATTTAGAAATAATTTGGAGATAGTGCCGGTGCAGAGGGGGAGCTTAAGAATGTAGCTTATAGGCTACCCCCTCCGCACCGTTTCAACTTGGGTATTGCGTTTGAACTGTCTAACACCATGGTGCTCCTTGGACGTACTCGCCGCCCAGGAAGAAACAGGGAGTCACCTCGATCCATGGCCTTGAATCGGGATCTGCCGCCAGTTCATCAACCAAAGCGCGGTAGAAACCGACCACTGCCGGAGGAAACCCTGTCTGATAGAGACTGATTCGATAGCCACCTTCCTTCTTCAGCCTTCGTAGAAGCTGAACGGACTTTTCGTAGGCTATCTCGTCGGTCTGCGCCATGGCACGAGTTTCGGAAATCTCCTGGTTGCGAAACCAGTAGAAGGCAACCAGCGAGTCTAGTTCCGGATGCCGGGCGCTGAGAAGCCCGACTTTCACCTCCGGTAGGGTTACGATCCGAGCTTTCGCCTCCTCGGCAAGCGGCCTAAGGCAGAAAAGCGGGAAGGGTCTTGCCTCAGAACCGTCCGAATAGACGATGTCGATCTGAACCGGGTCATTCCCGTTGGCTCCGTAGACGAATTCACGGAGAACCTGGGGGATCAGATCGTTGCGCGTGTTGCTGAAGTTGAGATGGCCGCTTAGACCCTTTTTCTTGCTCTCAACTGCCAGCGCGACAAGCTCTCTGGTCTGGTCGACCAGGGAACCGTTGCCCACGCTCGTGATCTGGTCAGAAACGGGAAGCTTTACGAATTTCTCTCCCCATTTCCCCGATTCTTTGACCGCGCCGAGGCGGTAGGGATTTTGTAGTTCGACTACCACCCCACCTTCGGATGCGGCCTTTCGCAAAAAGCGGATTCGCTTCTTCACGTCGGGTAGTCCGGCCAAGCCCAATTTCTGGGCAACTTCGGCAAAACCCCCAACGTGTTCCTGAACCTGATCGGCCGCATAGTACGTGGCGCCCAGTCGAAGGCTCGGGGAGTAACTTGCGAAGGCTTCCGCCATCAAGGCAAGAGCCCGAAGGTATTCCTCACCCAGTTCCTCGAGCTGCCCCTGCAACCCGGCCAGGTTCTGCGCGATCGACTCGATCCTCTCGCAGAGCAACCAGTAGCGGGTTCTTTCCTGCTCAAGATTGGCTCCCTTTGCTAGTTTTACCTCGACTCCTGTGGCCTCTTTCATCAGCCCGAAGAGTTCGGAGTTTTCCGCCAAGGTAGCCTCCCCGGGCAGCCGTACCAGAAGGACCGAGGTTTTACTCATCTTCTTATCACCCTCGCTTTCTCGAGCCTTTTGGCTGCGTCGACATCCAGTTTCTCCGCCATTTCCGGACAGATCATGGGCCCGACCCCGATTCCCCTTAACGACTCGGTGATCGATTCCTTGACGTCCTGAGGCAGGTCCCTGAAATCGCGTGGATAAAGCAGATAGAAGAAGTTCTCTTTCTGCCTTCCATACGATTCCATCATCTTGGCCGCGGTTGCCAGATCGTCTTCGAAGTGAAGCTCGATGTCGGCAACTGTCCTGGCCCGGACCATGGCAACGATCCTTCCTCCGGCTGGAACCCAGCTTTCATCCTCTTCGATCCAGGGGACCAACAGAGGTTCTTCTGCGCTATAGATCTTCGCATAGAAAGCGGGGTCAAAGCTTATTCCAAATCGTCGGGCGTCTCCTTCAAGTTCGAGAACCTGCTCCTCGTCTCCCCTCTCCCGTCTTGCCAGCTTGCGGTCCAGGAACGATCCCAGAAGCGCCGCTCTGGCAAAGAGAAGGTCGTTGAGATAAAGGGCACGTACCTCCGGAAGGCTGGTCCCGAGGATGATCCTTTCGGGTTGGCCGCTTCCCAGGAGAATACTCTCCATTTCGGGAAGCTCCCAGACTCCGTTGTGAACCATGAAGCATACCCGTTCCGGAGAAACCTTCTCCTCCACCGCCAGCTGCATTAGCTTTTGGGAAGAGGCTGCCGAAAAGCTAATGAAAACCATGAAAAGCTGACGGGCCTCGGCCGGGGAAATGTGCCCCTCGTCGATGTGACTGAGAGTTACCCCAAGGTGGCGTGCCAACTTGTAGACGGCGAAGGGGACTCGGCCTCCTTCAACGTTCTCCGTGAACTTGATCTCCAACTTTGCTCCGCACTTAAAAGCTTCGCAAAGAAGAGAGATCATGACGATCTTGGTACCGCTGTGAGGAGGGAACTGGGGAGGGTCTGCCGTGAGGCAAACATCCACCACTAAGAGATCTTCCCTTCGTCCGTACTTGACAACTGCCAATCCCAGAACTGCATCCCGCACGCAGAAGCGATAGGGACGGAACCCGTAGTCCTTCGGTATCTCCCCTTTGGAGAGATACTTACTATCGAACTCGCGAACGTGTTCCTCAAACCGGCCGAGTGCTTGCTCGAAGTATGGTGTTGGCATCGGAGTTTCTCCTTATAGACTACTAAAGTCTTTCTCCCTCTTCCCTTGTATCCCATTGCCCAATTCCAGACCAATGACCATCCGATTCCCGCTCGTAAGCCCGTGCTACACCCGTATCAGGATCTACCGAAATTGTGATCGACCGGACGTTCTCGGGCCCCTTGGAGAGAATTTCGTTCCCCACTTTTGCATTGTGGGTGTTCACCGAATCTCTCTGCATAAGCTCGGCTTGTCTTCCAATCCACTCAACCGAGCCTTGCCTACCGTGTTGCGTTCTGTCCAGAGAACCCAGTCCTGCACCTGTCATTTTAACCTCGACCACGACCAGGTTTCCCTTGTGATCACGGTAGACGGCATCGATTCCTTTGTGCCCAGGACTGTAGGGTTCGGCGATCAAATCCAACTTATCTTCTGCAACGGCTATCTGCGCGGCTATCATCTCCCCCCAGCTTCCCTGCGTGATGTTACCTAGACTCATCGAAGAACGAATTGCCTGAACATCATCTTGGCTCGCATATTCGCTACATGACATTTCGACCTCCTTTAGTCGAAGTGGCATAGGAAAGATTGGAAACCTCCGCTCTGGAGACTCGTTATCTCCACAGCGGAGGCCTCTTCTCTTTCTTCACTTCAAAAGAAGGTCAAATTTATACCCAAGTTGTTAAAGAGCAATACTACTCTATGGGATGGAATTTTATCACACGGAGGCAAAATTTCGTAATAATTTCGTGTAGAAACTCAAAACGGAAAATTTCGGCAAGATCGAGAATATAAGGAGGCTGAAGTTACTGTTTCGGAAACAGGACCATCACAATCCGAAAACCAGTCTCGAGCTGGGGTCCAACAATTACCATATCGTAAGCTGTTGATGTGTCTCCGAAATAGTTACTGTTTTGCCTTACAAATTCGTAATATTTTTTGACTTCCTCCGGGTCATTCAATTTTTCTTGAATCTGGGCTATGACCACAGCGCCTCCAATTTTAAAATGGTCCCCAATCATTTCTCGTTTCCATTCAACGGGAATTTCTAAAACAAAAATTTTACAACCAGAGACCTCCTCTTTATATCTAAAAACCGGGCTGTCGTTGTAAACAAGCGGTTCACTAGCTTCCGTAACGACTTTTTCAAAATCACCCAGCCGCGATTCCAGATATGCCAATCTACCAATATTTGTGGCCCAGTTGAATTTCTGTTGTTTGTCTTGACTAGGATTATCCGAAAGGTTTGACATAGTTTCTAGATTAATTTTAATCCTGATGGTCCGCCAATGCAAAATACATACAAGATATTTGAAAACTGAATGGAGTTCTAGCTTCCGGTTACGGCTTTATAAACTTTTTGAAGTCTGTCCTCGGTCTCCTCTAGCCCACCCTTAAATACCAAAGTTATTCTGGTCTCGCGTCTTGAACGAACCAATTTAACCTGGCTTTTCTTGGTCTCGTCGGAAATTCCGTTATTCAGGGCCTCCTGCAGATCATCCTGCATCTTGTCAAGCTCCTCCGAGACTACTCTTAGCTGGTCTTTCCTGACTCCTTTTCTTTCCATCGACTGCTGAGATTGAACCTTCATTCTTCTGGCCAACTCCTCCGCCCGCCTGACCGACCCGCTTTCCCTCAAGATTATTTTGTAGGCCTCAACCATCAAAGAAGAATCATCAATTGCCGCAAGCGCCCTGGCGTGACCTTCGGAAATAAGTCCTGATAATAGTCCGTCTTTGAGTGCATCCGGAAGGGAAAGGAGCCTGATGGAGTTGGAAACATAGGCGACTGATTTTCCGATTCTGACTGCGATTTCCGAAGTCGTCAGGCCGAATTCATTCATCAACCTTTCAAATCCCTTGGCTCTATCCAAAGGATTCAAATCCACCCTCTGGACATTTTCCACCAGGGCCATCTCCAGCATTCCCTTGGGTGAAGTCTCGCGAATTATCGAAGGAACATGGGTAAGACCTGCCAGCTTTGAGGCTCTCCATCTTCGCTCCCCGGCAATAATCTGGTACCCCGCCGGTGTTTTGGCAACAACCAACGGCTCCAAAATTCCGTGCTCGCGTATAGAATCTACAAGGTCGACCAAGCTTTCTGGAGTTATCGCACCACGGGGTTGAAGGGGGTTTGGTTGAAGCTCATTGATGTCTATCTGGATTACTTCTTCTGCCATATTATTGGGAAATAGAGATTATTTTCTTGCCGAATTTTTGGTTAAATTTAACAACTCCCCCACCGATTGCATAAAGCGTAAAGTCCCGACCTACCCTTACCCCGTCTCCGGCTTTAAAAACCGTTCCCAGTTGCCTGACCAATATTTCCCCGGCAGAAACCTTTTGCCCCTGGGAAACTTTGACCCCAAGCCTTTTACCTGCGGGTCTTATATGTTGAGAAGTTTTTCCTCCAGCCTTCTTTTTCGCCATGTCGACACAATATAAACAATATTTTCACAGCTGTCAAGAGACTAGTAAGTTATAGTTTGATATTGTTCGAAAAATTAAGCAGAAATCTTCTCTATCAGAAGCCTGGTAAATTGAGGCCTAAAGCCGGTGTGCTTATGATATCTTGATTTGGCTTTGAACCTGACAATATCGATTTTCTCACCTTTTTCCTCTTCCTTTAAGACCTTTAATTTCAGCTTGGCTTCCTTAAGAACGGGCTTGCCTACTGAAATTTTGTCGTCCTGGGCCACTAAAAGTACCTCGGGCTCCAATTTCTCATCCCCAACTCTTGGAACCAAAACTTCCTCTCCCTCGCCTACCTTGAATTGTTTGCCTAAAATTCTGACGACTGCGTATTTCATAGCCTTGGTATTTTAGCTTAAGGAGGTTGATTCCTCAAGCAGGAACCTTCCTTTTTGCGCCCATGGCAATTGCCAACCCTATGGATGAGGCCAAAAGCGAAGAGCCCCCTGCAGAAACCAAAGGAAAAGGAACTCCAGTAATTGGCAAAAGCCCCAAATTCATGCCTACGTGGACCAGGCTCTGGACAAAAAAGGTCAGGAAAAAGCCGGAAACATAGGCCCTGGCCGCCGGAGAGCTTGAATTCTCAATAATCAGGATTAGCTTGATAAGAATGAAAAATCCACCGGCCAGAAGAAGTCCCGCCCCCACAAAGCCAAGCTCCTCGGCAACCGCGGCAAAAATAAAGTCGGTGTGTTTTTCGGGCAAAAACGCAAGCTGGGTCTGGACACCCCTCCCTAATCCTCTTCCCAAAAGCCTTCCTGAACCCACCGAAATCATGGACTGAATGGCGTTATATCCCGTTCCGTAGGGGTCTTGGGAGGGATTCATAAAGGTAAGAACCCTTTGCTGCTGATACGGGGCAAGAATTCCCCAAAGAATGGGGGCCAGGGCCAGAAAAACCAAAATTGCAAAAAGAAAATATTTCTTTTGGACATTCGTGGCCAAAAATACGCCGACAAATCCCACAACCGTAATTACCGCCACGCCCAAGGAAGGCTGAACCAAGATAAGAAAAGCAGGCAGGGCCAAAAGCCCCACGGCATTTAGGAAGCGCTTGAGATTAATTTCTTTTTCGGTTAAATAGTTAGCGAAAAATACCAACAGAAGTGGTCTGACAATCTCGGCAGGCTGAATTGTAAGAGGCCCTATCGGGATCCATCTGACCGCTCCCCTGGTAACTTGTCCGATTAGAAGGGTAATAAGTAAAAGCACAATACTGCCAATATAAAAATGTCTGGAAAAAAGGGAAATGACCTCAAAATCTATCTGAAAAAGAAAATAGAAAACCAGAATTGCCAAGATAAGATAGAGGAAGTAAAGAGGGAAAAGAGAAGGAGCAACGGAGCGAAGAACGATAATGCTCAAAGTGACCAGAAATCCGATGCCCACGATAAAAGGAATGTCCAGCCTCTTAGAAATCATAATTTTTTGCATTATCGGGAGGCAACTACCTTAAACTCCCCTTCTTTAAGGGAAACGGCAATGGTTTTGCCTTTAATCCTAGCAAGAAACTTGCTATCCGAAGGCAACCAGGGGCTGGCAACTTCAATCTTCTGGCTAAGGTTCATTCCCTGGTTTTTCCTCTCCTCCTGAATTTGCCTTATCAGCTCCCTGGCTTTTGCCTCCTCCTCAAGCTCGGGCGTTACTTTGGTATCAAGGATTACTTTCTCTCCTTTAACAAACTTTATGCTTTTAACATTCACTTCCTCTTTAAGTACATCGATAAGCTCGGCGGAAAAACCGCCTTCGCCAGGAACCGAAGCCTGCAAAAGTGGCTGTCTTACGGGAATTTTTGCCTCTTTCCTGGCCGCATGAATTTTTTCGGCGGCTTCCCTGACCAAAGGCATTAGAGAAATAAGTTCGTCGCTAGCCGAATAATCTTTTTGCGGCCAGTCCGTTAAATGAACTGATTCCTCTTTGGTCAGATTTCGGTAAATGATTTCGGACATAAAAGGAGTAAACGGTGCCAAAAGTTTGGATAGGGCCAGAAGAACCTCGTACATTGTTTCATAAAAAGCATCTTTGTCTTTCCCGCTTTCGGCCGCTGGACCAACCCTCTCTCTACTGCGACGGACATACCAAAGGGAGACATCGTCAACAAACTTTTCCAACATATCAGACGCCGAATAAGCATCGAACTTCTCAAGATAATTGGTAACTTCTTTTTGCGTTTGATTCAATCTTGAAAGAATCCATTCGTCCAAAACATTTTCAGAAGATTTTATTTCTTTAGCGGGTTCCCAGCCGTCAATGTTGGCGTAGGTTACAAAAAAGTTATATACGTTCCAAAGTTTCAGATGAAACCTTCTTCGAGTTTCGTCCGCAACATGGTATCCGAAAAGAAGATTCTCGGAAGGGCTTTGCCGGGCATACATCCACCTCATGACATCAACGCCTATTTTGTCGGCTCCCTCGTTAAACTCAATCGCATTCCCCCAGGACTTATGCATCGGGCGCCCGTCCTCTCCCAGAAGAGTGGCAAATCCAAGAACTGTTTTAAAAGGTTCTCTGTCCTCAAGGACCGTACTCATTGCCAAAAGGGAATAAAACCAGTTCTTAAACTGGCCGGGGAAACTCTCCGCAATAAAGTCGGCAGGATACCATTTTTCAAATTCCGACCTGTCCGTTAAATAAAAAGGTTCACTCTTATTATCAGAAGATACGGTAGAAAAGGAAACTATTCCTGCATCAAGCCAAGGATTGCCCACATCGGAAATTCTTTCCATCATTTTTCCACACTCAGGGCATTTTATTTTTACCTCATCTATCCAAGGCCTGTGCGGAGTATTTCCCTCGAATTTTTCCCATCCCTCAATGGCTTTTTCTTTGAGTTCCTCTTTGGAACCTATTACCTCAAAATGGCCGCAGGCACTACACTGCCAAATAGGAAGGGCCAAACCCCAATAGCGTTTCTTAGATATAAGCCAGTCGTGCATATTTTCCAGCCAATCGAGTTCTCTTTTTAAACCAAACCTGGGAATCCAATTTATTTTCTTGGTAACTTTCTTTAGGGGCTCTCTTAACGGGTCCATTGCTATGTACCATTCATCAACCACTCTCCAGACAAGCTCTGTTTTACACCTCCAGCAGGCGGGGTAGCGGTGGGTATAAAGAGCAATGTCAAAAAGGAATTCAGGGTTTTCTTTGAGGTAATCAAGTATTACCTCGGGGTGTTCTTTGGCGTTTTTACCCGAAAATTCGCCCAAATCGGAAATGTAGTTTGCCTCCTCATCGATTAGCTCGATAACAGGAAGTTCAAGTTTTTTGCCCAGCTGAAAGTCTTCGGTTCCGGCTCCCGGGGCAACATGCACCATACCTGTCCCCTCCTCCTCCGAAACCGGCAAAATTTTCTCATCGGTTGCGACAACCTCGTGTTCGTATTTGCCAAAAGATCTCTTAACTCTGGAAAGTCCATCAAAGGGCGAGGTATATTTAAGTCCTACAAACTCTTCCCCTTTAATCTTTTTTTCGATTTTAAGTCCCAGTCTTTTGGCTGCATATTCATTTAAGAAGTATGTGTTTCCTGGAACTTTCCCGCTTGCGGCAACATAATCCCTCTCCGCATCCAGTGCCACAGCAACGTTTCCAGGAAGGGTCCAAGGAGTTGTGGTCCAGACAAGCAGGAACTCGTTCTTTTTTCCGAAAATTGGATATTGAATATATACGGAGTCGTGGGTCGCTTCTTTGTAATCCTCGGTAAGCATCTCGTGCTGGGAAATTGCGGTTCCGCAGCGCGGACACCAAGGAACCGAGTCGCGTCCTTTATAAATGAGTCCCTTTTCGTGGCACTTTTTGAGAAAATGCCAAATCATGTAGTTATTCTCGTCAGAAAGGGTGTAGTAGGAATTATCCCAGTCCATAAAGTAGCCCAATCTTTTTGATTGTTCCGTCTGGACTCCGGCATACTTTTTGACTCTTTCTTTACAAAGCTCGACAAATTTGGCAATTGAAGCTTTTTTGTCTCCGGGAACAAGATTTTCAATGTCTTTTTTACTTTTTAACCCCAATTCTTTTTCAACCTCAACCTCTACCCAAAGACCCTGACAATCAAAACCGTTTTGAAATCTTTGCTTGAACCCTTGCATGTTTTTAAATCTTTGCCAAAGGTCTTTATAGGTCCTACCCCAAGCATGGTGAACTCCCATTGGATTATTGGCGGTAATGGGCCCATCAAGAAAAGAAAAGTTTTTCGAAGAATCCTTATTTTTCTGAAGATATTTTCCTACAATCCCTTTTTTGTACCAGCCATCAAGAAGTTCCCGCTCCAGTGCAGGAAAATCGGGTTTGGGATCAACCGGATCGAAATAGGCCATCTTGAGGTTAATTCTACTATAGCTTGATTGACTTTTGAAGCAGCGACGAAGAAATTGTCAGGCAAATTTTCGCAGCTTGTTTTTGTTATAATATTCTCTGTGATAAAGATATCGAAAGCATCTAAAAATACTACAAAAGATTGGAGCGAGGAAGAGTGGCATAATGTCGATCTTGCCCACTACGGCAGAAGGGTAGAATGGAACGACCATAAATTTAGATTTAAAGCAACGGAGAACGGAAAAATTTTGGGTTTAATTTCGGGTGATGTTGAATCGGGTATTCTTTACATCGGCGCTATCATCACAACCGAAAGTGCACGGGGGAAAGGAATCGGCACAATGTTAATGAAAAGAGTGGAGGAGTTCGGGAAAAAACATGGTACCCATAGAATATGGCTGGTTACCGGAAAAGATTGGTCAGAAAATGCCTTCTACAAAAAACTCGGCTTCAAACTTGAGGGAGTGCTCCCCGATTTCCACTTCCATAAAGATTTCGTTATCTACACAAAAAGGATAAATTAGGACACTTCTTCTTCCAAGGTTTTTAGGACTTGTGTTAGGTCTATTGTCTCTTGGCCCTGAGTTTTTATGGCAATATCAAGCGCTTCTATCAACGGGTTTGACCAAAAACTTGGAGTAAGATTTACATCAGGAGGTAGGCCTTGTTCTGCCATTCTCCTATGTTCCAGAACGAGGCGGTCCAGCAATAATTCTTTCGCTTGCGAGGGAGTGACCATAATATGACCCGTTTTTGGATCTCTTAAGGCGTCGAAATGTCTATCCAGTTCCGAACTCTCTGCCTCTTGCGGCAAAATCGGGCCACCATGTTTTTTGGGGTGTAATTCCACTAATGAATTTTCCTTAAGAATGCGGGTATTTCAAACTTTTCTCCGAATACGTCTTCCCTTGGTTCTTCTTCCTCTTCTGAAGGTAAAAGCCTTCTTTCTTCGTCTTCTCCCCCTTCTTCTCGGGATGGAAGTTCACTCACAACCCCCTGGATGGGAGGAGTTACCGGTTTTGCAATTCCTGCAAGTTTTGCCCTTGTTTCGTCAAACCCGGTTGCTATAACCGTAATTCTGACTTGGTCTACAAGCTCATCCTTTACCACAGCTCCGAAGATTATGTTTGCATCGGGGTCAGCTGAAGATGAGATTATTCTTGCCGCTTCATCCACCTCAAACATTGTTAAGTCTGCCCCACCCGCAATGTTAAATAGAACCCCTCTTGCTCCCTCAATAGAAAGATCCAGTAAGGGCGAAGAAACTGCGGCTCTGGCTGCCATCTGGGCCCTGTTTTCCCCGACTCCGGTTCCAATTCCCAAAAGTGCGGTTCCTGCATCCTTCATAATGGCTTTGACGTCCGCAAAGTCGACGTTTACAAGTCCTGCCGTGGTTATGATGTCTGCAATTCCTCCTACGGCTTGTCCAAGGACCGAGTCAACGACTTTGAATGCCTCCAGTAGAGTCATTTTTCTATCAATTACATCCATTAGTCTTTGGTTGGGAATAACAATTAGGGTGTCGACCTCTTGCCTTAGCTTTTCTATGCCGTCATCGGCAATAACCGCTCTTCTTGTTCCTTCAAAAGCAAACGGCCTGGTAACAATTGCCACGGTCAGTGCCCCGGCTTCCTTTGCAAGTTTGGCAATTACAGGGGATGCTCCGGTTCCCGTTCCTCCACCCATCCCCGATGTGATAAAGACCATGTCCGAGTCCAGAAGAAGCTCTTTTACTTTTTCGATCGATTCCTCGGCCGCTTGGGTTCCAAGCTCCGGATTGCCTCCTACTCCTAATCCTTTGGTTATTTTTTCTCCTATCTGAAGTTTAGTCGGAGCTTTATTGGCCAGAAGAACCTGGGCATCGGTATTGATGGCAATAAATTCAACGCCGTTTATATTGTCTCCCTCAATCATTGAGGAGACTGCGTTGCCTCCACCTCCACCGACGCCAATTACTTTAATCTTGGCTATCCTTGCTGAATCCGGTTTAACAAGTGCCATACCTTTGTGGGCGCATTATAGATAGGCGTGACTACTTATGCAAGTAGTGTAAAGCCCTAGGGCAGAAGATTCTTAATAGAATCGATTATTTTGCCTGCAAAGCCCATTGAGGGAAATTTTATGTTCTTTCCGAATCCTTGGGGTGGAACCGGCGCACCCACGCTCGCCCCATAAAGAATAAGCCCTACGGGCGTGGCGAAAGTGGGAGTAATAATATCATCAATGAGCCCGCTTACTCCTCTGGGCTTTCCTATTCTTACGGGAAGAGAGAGCATTCTTTTGGCGCAATCAATGCTGCCCACGGTTTCGGCTCCTCCTCCGGTAACGATAACTCCCGAGGGAACCCTGTTCGCAATGCCTGCCTTTTCCAGCTCAATCCTGACCATGGTAAAGATTTCGTTTAAGCGGGGTCTGATTATCCCTTCGGTCAGGGTCTTTTTGGAAACTTTTTTGGTATCGGTTGCCCCCATTTCGGAAATATCAATCATATCGCTCTCCTCCTCGTCTTTTTTCTTCTCCGAGGAAAGGGAGAGCTTGACCTGTTCGGCACTCTCCAAAGAAACCCTAAGTCCTATGGCCAAATCGTTGGTCACATTCTTGGCTCCTATCGGGATTACCCCCGAATAGGCCAGCCCTCCGTCGATATAGGCAACTATCGATGTGGTTCCGCCCCCAATATCAACCAGAACGCAGCCCAATTCCTTCTCGGTTGAGGAAAGAACCGCAAATGAGGAGGCAAGACCGGAAAAAACCAAATCCTCAATGGCTACTCCTACCTCATTTAGAGCCTTGCCGATATTTTTAATGGCCGCGGCAGCAGCGGTTATGATGTGGGTTTCCACCTCGAGCCTGACCCCGCTCATTCCCACCGCGTCCTTGACTCCCGCCTCCCCGTCAACGATAAATTCCTTGGGGACGACATGAATTACCTCTCTTGATTGGGGCAGGGAAATTGCCGAGGCCGCCTCAATCACCCTCTCGACATCATCGGGAGAAATTTCCCCTTCCGGGTCGGAGACAGCCACAACCCCGTGGGAATTCTGAGAATGAAGATGGGCTCCGCCCAATGCAATGAATGCTTTATCTAAGTTATAGCCCGCCATTCTTTCCGCAGCCTCAACCGAGGAAATGGTGGCCTCGACTGCCTCCTCGATATCAACAATCTGGCCTTTTCTTATCCCCTTGGACTCAACCGATGAAACTCCCATCACCGAAACCGAAGTTTCGAAAGTTGTCGGGTCAACCGAAACCTGGGAAACAACCGTAGCAATTTTGGAAGAACCAAGCTCAATTCCTGCAACAATTCTGTTTTTGGCCATTATTTTAAAAGCTTTGTCATTTTAATACCGGATTTTGGAAACGCAAATCGACCTCGGTAATTTCCTTTCCTATTCTAGAGTCTTTGTCACTTTCGTTCAACCTGTCTAAAATTACCCTGAGTGCCCCTAGCAAAACTTCCTTTTCACCCTCTAAAGGAAATATTACTTTTAAGCCCTGGGGAAGTTCAACAACCAAACTTTGATTTTCCAGCCTGCCTCCCCTTACCTGGTACGAGGCATAAACATTGTACATAAGTTCCAGGGCAAAATTATTCTCCTGGGAAACTTTTTCACCTACATTGGGAAGAACTCCTGCCAATTCTATATATGGTAGCGGGGTTTCCTTTTCTATTTTTATTACCAGACCTTCTTTATCAACCAGGGCATAGGTATCCCCCGCCTTTAAGGCATATTTGGGTTTTTTCTCCAAAACATTAACCACCAGATTGGAAGGAAGCTTAAACTGAATCATAAAATCCGAGATAGTCCTTTCGCCGGAGAGTTCCTCCCCGATTGCCCCTCTGGCGTCAAAAAGGCTCTTGCCCTGCAATTTGGCAAACCTTTCGGTCAAATCCAAACTGCATTCTCCATACTGGCTCTTGCAGGAAATCTTATTGATGCGAATAAGCCTGGGTAGGAAAAAAATTAAAGCAGTAATTGCCGCCAAACCCAAGAAAAGAAAAAGAATTTTGAGGTATTTCACTTTTTGATTAGGCCTTCCAAAAGATCCACAACCTTGCCTGCGGCATTTTTGTCCGGACTTTGAATTTCTGAGGCTTTCTCCGAAATCTTCTCCCAATTCTCGAGAAGATAGTTTATTTCCGAAAGAAGCCTTGCTCCACTTGCCTCAGCCTGGGGAAGCACCCGGGCCAAACCCAGACTTTCGGCAAAATGGGCGTTTTTGGTCTGTTCGTCCAGATAGGAAAAGGGGATGGGAATCAAAACCGAAGGCTTCTTTGCGGCAATAATCTCACTGACCGTATTGGCCCCGGCTCTGGCCACGACAATATCGGCCCTACTTAAAATTTCAGGCATTTTATCCGGAAGAACGCTTGCAAAAACTCCATAATTTTCTTTTAGATTTGTAGGTAGGTTTCCTTTCTTCTCCTGAAACTTTTTGTATTCCAATTCGCCGGTTTGATGAATCATACGGTAACTACCCAAAAGCTTCTCGAGAACCTCTGCAATAAGCTCGTTTATGGTAACCGAACCCCGTGAGCCTCCTGTAATAAAAATAAGGGGGGGATTTCCAATGGTTTTTTTAGCAAGGATCTTTGCAATTTCAGGCAAGATGGGATTGCCTGTAACAACGGATTTGTCGGGAGGAAAATATTTCAAACTATCTTCCTTGGAAAGAGCAATCTTGGTGGCAAAAACAGCTGAATATTTATTGGCCCTGCCTACCGCTGCAGTTTGTTCATGAATCAGTATGGGAATCCCCAACAGTTTTCCCACAACAACCACCGGGAAGGCAGCGTATCCTCCAAAAGAAAGAATCACTTTAGGTTTTATTTGCAGCAAAAGTATTAAAGCTTGAATAAAACCGATTGGGATTTTAAGAAGCGCCGAAATTGTATACCTGGTGAATTTTCTCTGGAGTCTGCCGGCAATGATGGGGCGAAAAGAAATTCCGGATTCAGGAAATATCTTTGACTCAAGAGTTTCAATATCTTTACCCTCCATGGCCCTTTTGGGTCCAATCCAAAAAATATTCCAGCCGAGATTTCTTTTTTTGATCGCTCCGGCTACAACCAGAGCGGTTGTCCCGGCATGGCCTCCTGTAAAAACAATATTATTTTCGCTCATGGATGTTCCTTGAGATACCTAAAAGTATACCGCAGGCAACCAGTATCATGGTAAGGGCCGAGCCCCCGTAGGAAAAGAAGGGCAAGGGAACCCCGGTTAAAGGAACTAAAGCAACCATCGAGCCGATATTTAAGATAATCTGCCCCCCTATCCAGGAAACAATCCCAATTCCCAAAATCTGGGAAAATTTATCCGGGGCATCTCGGGCAATCTTTAGGCCCTTAAAGATAAAAAATCCCAAAAGGATTAAAAGGGCCACCGCTCCTATAAAGCCTATTTCTTCGGCGATTATTGCGAAGATAGAGTCGGTTGCCGCCTCGGGCAGGAACAGGAATTTCTGACGCGACTGGGCCAGGCCCACGCCGAAAAGTCCACCCGAGCCTAAGGCCAAAAGAATCTGCCGGATGTGATAATCCCTACCCAAAGGATCCTGGGACTGGGCCAAAAAAGTCAGCAGTCTGGCTCTTCTGTATTGGGAGGTTATTGCATAAAGAAAACCGATTCCCCCGCCGCCGATAACGGCTGCCAAGATGTGCAAAAGGTTTACCCCAGACATAAAAATCTGCATAAAGCTTATGCCCAGAATTACCAAAGCGGTTCCTAAATCCGGCTGGGCCATGACAAGGGCCGCAACTCCCGCAACAGGCAAAAAATAAGCCAGTGAAGATTTGTCTTTTGATGCCACCTTGGCCAGATAAATCGCAAGGGTGAGTTTGATAAGTTCCGAAGGCTGAATTGAGATTGGACCAAAAATCAGCCAGCGCCTTGCTCCCAAAACCTTTGTCCCTATTCCGGGAATAAGAACAACTATCAGAGGAAGTAAGCTTGCAATGAATAAGGGTGTCGCTATTTTTTCCCAAAAGGAAGGCTTGAGTCTTGAGACCAAAAACATCAAAACCAATCCGAAAACTCCCCAGATAGCCTGCTGCTTTACGAAATAGTATTTGTCCCCAAAAGCATTTAAGGCCTGCGGGGCGGAGGCATCGGCCACCGCGATAAGCCCGAGAGTCGTCAGAATAAGGATTAAATAAAGAAGTTTATTGTCGATGCTTCTGGTCTGTTTTTTGAGGTTAACTTTGCCCACATTATATTGTTGCAAGCCAAAGACCGAATATCGCAAGTATTATCCCTGCCAGCCAAGCCCGCATTACAATCTTGGGCTCCTCCCAACCAATTGCCAAAAAAGTATGGTGTAAGGGGGCAAGGGGAAAGATGGGGCGCTTAAGAACCTTCCAGCCGAAAATTTGAATTGCGGATGAGGCAATCTCAATGAAAAATATTCCGCCGATGACAAAAAGGGCCACCAGGCTGCCCGTCAGAAGCCCTATAACCGCAAGGGTTGCCCCAAAGGACAGTGCCCCGGCATCCCCCATAAAAATTCTTGCAGGGTAAACATTGAAATAAAGAAAAGCGATAAGGGCTCCCAACCAGAGAGCGATAAAAATGGAAATGGGTGTATCCAGGGACCCGGCGGCGATAACTCCGAAAGCGATAAGACAAAGCATTAAAAGACCTCCCGCCAGCCCATCCAGCCCGTCGGTAATGTTATACGCATTGGTAAAGGTAACAATGATAAGCGCAGAAAAGGGTATATACCAAAGGCCCAAATTTATGGTTTTGTCCAAAAGAGGGATATGAATAAACTGGATACCTAGATACCTATATATAAAGAAGCCAGTGGCCAGAGCCAGAATCCACTGCAGAATAAATTTGTGGCGCCGGCTTAGGCCATACGACAATCCTAATTTCCCCAACCCACTTCTGCCCTTGCCAAAAATCTTAACCAGATCATCCGCCAATCCCAAGAGACCGAAAGAGATAAACGTAAAAAGAATAACAAAAACCTCGGTACTTAGTTTATAGGAACTCTGAATATAAACTCCAAACTTAGAAGTTATGGGAAAAAGTATGGCAAAAAGTGTAACCACAGAGGCGATAACCAGGATTCCCCCGCCCACGGGTGTTCCTGCTTTGATATCGTGCAGCTTATCAAAAAGGGGGATCTTGCCTTTTTTGGGAGCTTCCTTCCTCCGTGTAAGGTTAAGTTTATAAAGAAGGTCGATAAAAGGAACGACTAAAACCGAATTGATAAGGAATGAAAAAATAATAAGACCCAAAGCAAGAGGCAGAAAGTTTGTTCCTTCCATAGAAAAGTTAGCTAATTATACGCTAGCGCATATTTCACAACAACTGTGAAACAAATTTATTCCTCTGGTTGTATCCCGAAGTAAGGAAATAAATCCCTAGCAATGGAGTACCAGAGGGGCGCTGCGGTTTCGGATGCCCAGGGAGAGCTTTGGGGCTCTCGAAGTGTAACCAGCATTATGAATTTCGGTTTATCGGCCGGCGCAAAACCGATAAAGCTGGCGATGGTTTTTTCTGCGTCGTAATGGCCGGATATAGGAATCTGCGCGGTTCCTGTTTTTCCTGCAACCTTGAAGCCTTTCAAATAAGTCCATTTGGATTCACCACTTTTGGCTGCCTCTACCATCATAGCCCTCATTTCCTCAACCGCTTCTTTCGACAATACCTTTTCTCCAACCTGCGGTTTAATATCTTCCTCCCATCCCTCTCCCAGAAGTTTATCGACTACCTGAGGCGTAACCACTCTTCCCCCATTTGCTATAGCGGATACCGCTTTAATCAGTTGAATTGGCGTAAGGGCAACTCCTTGACCAAATGAGGCCGTTGCCAAATCAACTATATTCCACGTTCCTTTATCACGAAGGGCCGGCGAGGATTCTCCCTGCAAATCAACACCCGTCAGTTCTCCAATCCCGAATTTCCTGAGATAATCGTAAAGATTGTCTGCTCCCAGTTTTTGTCCCACAAATGCCATTCCCACATTGTCGGAATTAACGATTACATCCGTCATTGTTGAGTCAGGATGATATTTCTGATTCCAGGTCTCAATCGTATATTTATCGACCTTAAGGGGGCCGGAGCAGATATCGCATTTGCTGTCAGGCTCCACTGCCTTGGCATCCAGGGCCGCAGCCATGACCAGGATTTTAAAAACCGAGCCCGGTTCAAAGCTATCCGAAACAGCCGGGTTTTTGAAAAATTCATTCCCGAATTTGGAATAGGTCTTGGGGTCGTATGAAGGATACGAACTCATTCCCATAATCCCCCCGGTTTGGGGATCCATTATTATCGCCGTTCCTCCTGACGCTCCGTATTTTTCCATTCCTTCAAGCAGCTTTTTGTCCAGCGTTCTTTGAACGGTTTTATCAATGTGGGTTAGAATGTCTACCCCCTTTATGGCAGTAACCTGGCTTCCTTCACCAAGAAGAATGGGGGTCCCCCTGGCGTCTTTCTCCTGAGATTCAAATCCGGGTTTGCCCGAAAGCGAAAGATTGTAGTATCCTTCCAGCCCGAAATAACCAATGTCGTTTCCCTCTTCGTCTTGGCCTACAAACCCTAATAGATGTGCGGCCTGGGAGGCCTCGGGGTACATTCTGTCCTCCTGCGGCTCAAATCCTATCCCTTCAATCTTTAAATATTCTATGTTCTTTTTGGTTTCTGTAGAAATTTTTTGCTTTAAAGAGACCCAAACTATCTCTTTTTTGGAAAGAACTTCGTTAAGCCGTGCAATCTCGGTAAGAAGAGCCTCCCTGTCGGAGGCATCTTCTACAAAATACGGTGCAAGCTTGTTGGCTATGTCTTCGCTTGACTCCTTGAGGTGTGGTATCTCTGCAAATACCCTCCAGCCCTCGACCCTTGCGGCCAGCCAAGTTCCGTCGTTGGCCAAGATATTTCCCCTGGAAGCTGATAGGAGCTCTCCTGACTGGTATTGGCTTCTTGCCTGGTTCGATAAATCTTTGCTTTTGACTATCTGCCAGCCGAAAAGCTTTATTAAGATGGCGACAAAGGAAATTATAAAAAGGAGAGAGACGATCTTAAATCTTAAAAACATCGCATTTAAGGAAGTTTTGCGACTGCGTCTTTTTCGGAGATGTAAAGGGTTTTTTCCGGCTTAATAAAGCCGAGGCTTCCGGCATTCTTTTCAAATGCGGCCAAAGAAGAAGCCCGGACCAACTCGTCAGACAGATATTGGTTTTCGGAAACCAAGGCTATCTCTTCATTATCCAGCTTTGCCAGTGCCGCCCCGGATGAGGCAACTTCGACAATCAGGAAGGTTGCAACCGCAACAAATATTCCTGCTGCCATCAAGATTAAAATTCTTTTTGGATTTGTATGTTTCATATTTTTTCTAATACATATAAAGCTGCGCTTCTGGCTCTAGGATTTTTGCTTATCTCACTCTCACTTGGAACGATGGGCTTTCTGGTCAATATTTTCCCCGCCCCCCATCTTTCATTCTGGAAGTAAAAATCAAGAACAATTTCTCTTTCCCCGGAATGAAAAACGATTACTGCCAACCGTCCACCTTTTCTCATAAGGTCGAAGGCTTTAGGCAGGGCCTCGTTAAGATTTTCAAGCTCGGAATTCACGGCAATTCTTAATGCCAAAAATGGCAAGGTTGCCGGATTTAATCCTTTTTTGGTTTTTACCCCTCTGGCAAATTCCAAAAAATCTCTAACCGTAGCTATAGGCTTTTTCTCTCTGGCTTCAATTACCCTTTCGGCCAAGTATCTGGAATCTCTAAAGCTTAAAACTTTCTGGAAAAGTTTAATCAGGTGGTCCTGCCTGAGAGCATTTAACAAATCAGCTCCGGTTAGTCCCTGAGCAGCCTTATCTAATCTCATATCAAGTTTGGCTTCAGGACTGCCAAAGGAAAAGCCGCGATCTGGAGAAACAAGCTGAATATTTGAAACCCCCAAATCGAAAAGTACACCGTTAACTTCGTTGAAATTCTCTTTCTGGGCAATGGAGTCGATGTTTCTGAAGTTGTCGTTAACGAACTTAAAGGACCCCAAACCATTTTTGTTTGGGGTAGGGCAGGCTTCCTTCAAACGCTCGTCACTTACCTTCAACATTTCTCCATCAGTCTCGATTCCCAAAACCTCCGCTCCGCCTTTGACCATTTCCAGGCTGTGACCTCCCGTTCCCAGTGTCGCGTCTATTATCCGAGCTTTATATAAAGGTGCAAAAGTCTCAATTACCTCCCGAACCATGACCGGCTCATGGTAATTATCTTTTTTCATTCTTTGCCAAATTTTCAATAAACTCGCGGGTGCTGCCTCCGACTTCTTTAGCTTTGACCTCCCAAGCCTCTTTTGACCAAATTTCGGCTCTATCTCCCAATCCCAGAAAGACCAATTCTTTGTTCAGGCCCGCAAAACTGGCTAAAATCTCGGGAATTATTATTCTTCCCTGGCCATCGGGGCTAACTTCGAAAGCCGATCCTAAGATGAATCTTTCAATATCCCTAACCCCCAGACTTGCCACCCGAGACTTGCCTGTTAACCGATCTAAAAGAGCTTCCCAAAACCCAACGTTTACTAAAACCAGACAATCCTCGTACCACTTAGCTATAACTAATTTATCCCCAAGCTCATCCAAAAACCTTTTTGGTACAGCGACCCTTCTCTTCTCTCCAAGCAAACCCAAATATGAACCTATTAACATAATCTATATTTGGGCAGGTATCACCACTAAATACCACTATACACCATATTGATATATTTTCACGGACATGTCAAGTACTTCCTTGCCACGAAAAAGTCTGGGAAACCCGGATATCGAAGAAGGCTAGTCTGTAGCTACGAAGATTCCAATGTCTGAAGATTCACCCGAAACTACCTCAGTCCATGCTCCCGCCTTATAGACAAAAAGCTT